>SKEL01000009.1_pt1 | contig 223688 bp, 265 predicted proteins | sample 4826741 | NCBI WGS metagenome assembly SKEL01 (sample SAMN11008810, study PRJNA524170) | human gut metagenome | biome: Human fecal sample; material: Feces; isolation source: fecal sample from pouch patient p33 | host: Homo sapiens | place: Israel: Tel-Aviv | collected 2016-03-22
TAGTTTGAATAAGAGTTAATACGGCATATATCCAAACAAGGCATCTAGCTTGGCTTCTAGGTCGGAGTTTGAATAAGAGTTAATACGGCATATATCCAAACTCGCGGGATTTGAAGAATTCCTTGCGAGAGTTTGGATAAGAGTTAATACGACATATATCCAAACAATAGTGATAGCAAAAATTATCCCAAGGAAGTTTGAATAAGAGTTAATACGGCATATATCCAAACCCGTGGATTTTTGGACAACGCCACGTAAAGTTTGAATAAGAGTTAATACGGCATATATCCAAACAAGGCGAGGACGGACATACGCAATCCGTAGTTTGAATAAGAGTTAATACGACATATATCCAAACTTCAATTTAAACAACAAAGAATAAGCCGGTGTTTCGCCACTCCCACCGGCGAGGAGCTGTTCACACAAAGACGCGGAGCAGGAGAAGGGTGGAGAGAAAAAACACCCGTAGACTCCGCTTTTTGTTTGGCGTTTGACATGGCTTGGTTGTTTCCCATCAGTGAGTTCATGTCGTGAACACTGGCATGTATGCGTGAGTCAAGAGGGTGCAAGGCATACGGCTTGCTGACAGTCCTTCATGGATTTCCGGACTATCATCCATCGCGCATGTGAGAGTCATGCCATGGATTGTCCCACGAGCTTTAGGGGATAAAAAGTGTGGGACTTTGTGCGGGAGACGAGATTCGAACTCGCAATACTTGCTTGGAAGGCAGGTGTGATGACCTTTTCACTACTCCCGCAGTAAGAGGAATAGAATTGTGGTTGTTTACGGGAAAGCACTACATGCACGAGATGGTTTTATTACGACCGTTCCAAACTTTTCGGAACGGAAGGCTCGCAACCGCAACCCATTCCCCAGCGGAGTCGGAGGGATTCGAACCCTCGAACCGTATGAAACGGTTAACACCTTAGCAGGGTGCCCCTATCGGCCACTCAGGCACGACTCCGAAGTTTCGACACGCCAAAAACAGCCGGTTGAAACTTAGCTCCCCATGATGGACTCGAACCACCTCTAAAGGTTCCAAAGACCCGTGTGCTGCCATTACACTAATGGGGAATGTGCAGACCGTTTTGACGGCCCGCGAATAATTATTTGGATTTTGAAATCAGCTTGTCAATGTCCGCGCCCAACTGCCTTAACTGGGCGAAAGAGTTGGCGACGTTGTTTTGCGCCGTTTCCTCTCTCTGTTGAGCGGCTTCCATCAGCTTCTTGCTGTTCGCGTCCAATTCGGCGGCATGCTGTTCAGCCTTCTTGGTTCGGAGGTCGATTTCCTGTGACGCCTTGTCCAAACGGTTGACTGCGTCAGCTTCCGCCTTGCTGATAATCTGTTCGGCTTGTTTCTTGGCCGCGTCCAACTGGTTGGCAACCTTATCGTCGGTTTCCTTTTTCAGTTTGGCGCATTCCTGTTCAAGCTTCTGCTTCTTATCGTGTGCGGCGGTCATCATCTGTTTGGTGGTTTCCGTCGCGGAGTCGAGCCGCTTCTGTGATTCATCCTTGGCCTGTTGGAGAATCTGTTCGGCTTGCGTGCGGGCATGTTCCAGCTCCTCACGTTTCTTCGACTCGTAAGTGTTTTTCAACGTTTGGAATTCTTTGCCGAGGCTGGTGCCTAATTCCTGCATCGGGTTTTCCGACGCTTGACGGGCGTCCTGCAAGTCGACGTTCAACCGTTCAATCTGCTGGCGGAGGGATTCAGCTTCCTGCTCCCGTTTGCCGAGTTCGGATTGACGCTTGTCCAAGACCATGTTTTTTTCCGTCAACTGGCGTTGCAGATTCCAAATCTGTGTTTCCAACCCGTTCACGTACTGTTCAACGGAATCCTTGCGATAACCGTTGAATCCGGTGGGGAGGTTGAGTGGTTGTACCTGTGGCTGGGTCATTCCTTCCACGGTGAGAGCGTGGGAGGAGATGACCCGTGTTTCATCAGACATGGTCATTTTGAGTTCCTTCTTTTCTGGTTGAAAAACACGAGGGGGTCGTGCGGGAGTCGAACCCGCTTCTTCAAACATCCACAGTTTTCTAATCGAAGTGGCACCGCCGATTGGAAAACTGTGGCTGCGTGAGGAATCCTGTCTTCGACCCATGGCCTACTATTTGAACATTCCAACGCCCGTAGGCCGAAACGTTGGAATACTTTCCCGCCTGTGTAGTGTGTGATGGGAAAATTTTCCTGCTTGCAGTGTGCCCAATGCGTCAGTATTGGTACAAAATATCGCGTGAATTGAATTTATATTACGCAAGCAGGAAAATTCGAGCCTAAAGTAGGAATCGAACCTACGACCTGCGTTTTACAAGAACGCCGCTCTAACCAACTGAGCTATTTAGGCAATGACATAGGTTTCAAGATTTGAGTTTTGAAACCCATGTCTGAACTAAGGAAGAACCAATTACGGTTCGTGCTTTGAGAGGGAATCGAACCCTCACGTCCTTTTCGGACAGTTGCTTTTGAGGCAACCGCGTATACCAATTCCGCCACCAAAGCAAAGCAAGAGCCGCCACGGCGACTCAGGAGACTGTTCCCGCAGACTAGGCGGGTCAGCTAAAACTGGAGCCGCCACAAGACGGTTCCGACGCCTTCTCAAACAACCTGTAAGAGAAGTAGCACGGCATGTTGGACTCGAACCAACATCGACGGTTTTGGAGACCGCCATGCTACCGGTTGCACCAATGCCATATACCCGACTTAGTTAACGTCCAAGTCGGAAAGACGTTCGGCATAGTGGAATGGGTTTTACCACCAACGGCAAGGAACGTGAAACATCTATGCACCCGTTTGGCCGTGCCTCCCCTTCGGTCATCAACCACCTGATTAAGGCAGGGAGCCTCTTATCCCCCACAAGTTCCAGCGGGGATATTCGAGCAATACCATCGGTCACACAGGCAGCTACCCCCATGAGACCTAGTACCCAAGGTTGGAGTCGAACCAACGACGTCCGGTTTAGGAAACCGGCGCTCTATCCACTGAGCTACAAGGGCGTATGCCGTCTCGTCGCGGGGACGTCGCAACTCGTCTTCCGACTCGACGGCATTCACATCATCTTTTCGCTAGTTGTCATGGGTTGCGATTTCCACGGCTTTCGCTACTGAGATGATGGTGTTTTACATGCGTTCCACACGGCCGTTTTAACTTATGCTCCAAGCTCTGGAATCTCACCCGGGCATCGCAGACCGGCGACTGCATAGTGCCTCCCGTGGGATTCGAACCCACAACCCAAGGTTTAAAAGACCCTTGCTCTAACCATTGAGCTAGAGAGGCTTGCTAGGAGGTGAAGGAACGAAAGAATCCACCTCCTAGAGTTGATTGGATTGACGGAAACTGTTTTTTGTTTGCAAAGTTTTACCTGAGTTATAGAGTCTGTACCGCACGGTCGCTTAGCACGCATATTCAGTTTCCGTGTGGCGAGCATCTTGCGGACGCTCGTCACGTCGTGGAGCCGGAGGGAATTGAACCCTCGTCCTTGAAAACGTTGATGATGTTTTCTACATGTTTAGCCATCTCGTTTATATATGTTGAAAGTTCCAGTCGAAGAGGCACCCCGGAACAGTTTTGCAACTCAGTCATGAAACGATGAACAGTTGCCGTTCACCGAGTTTTTGCTGTCCTTTCTTTTTCAGAATCGCCATACAGCAAATCAGCGACCCTGTTCTTCCTTCACCGTGTTTCAGGCGGCGAGCTGGAAGTTACGCGAAGAATTAGTCTTGGCGTTTATTGTTTGACATGGATTGATGACGGTTGTCCACGTCAGCCTCCGACATGCTTACATTACCTTGATTTTCAAGTCGAAACCTGTCGGCCCCAAAATGCCGTCTTCCTTCCGGTTTTCCGTCCGAGCTTCCCATAGGTGTGGTTTAGAACCAATAGAATGGTTGGCTGGGATTTCCAGCCGGAAGGTTGACAGCGGTTTTGCCTGTCATGGTTTTGTCTTCAAGCGTTTTCATGCTTTTCCTCGTGTGTTTGAGTGAACAGGTGAGGATAGGTGTGATAGTTCTTGAAGATTCAACCATGATGGGCAAGTCTTCATATCGAACATGATTCGACGGGCTTTAAGTCCTATCGACCATGTTTCCTTATCTCTATTCATTTTTCAAACGGACGGCAACATTCAGGGAGTGTTCCTTACTAGGTAAGGTCTTTACCCCGGTTGCCTTGGTGACTGTTCCAGTAGTGGACTGGAGATGAGAAGCGTTCTTCTCACAGCCTTATTCACACGTGATGTTTTTTGAACCTCGTTTTGTGTGAACACTGCCAGTATAGCAGTTCTAGGAAACATGTCAAATCAGAAACGAAAAACAAGGTTTTCCTAGGTGTGTCGCGCTCAAAAACCTTTCACGCCAGCCTTGGAAACTTGGACAACAACGTCGCTCACAGGCTACACTCCCCTGCATGCAGTCAAAGCAAATACGAGAAGCAACCACAGTCGCATATATAGAAGACCAGCTCAAGTCGGAAGACCCCACTCTCATACAGTCGGCCACGGGGAATCTCGCCAGACTGTATGGGATGACTACGCTCTCCCAATTGACCGGTTTGGCGAGGCCATCCCTCTACCGGAGCCTGTGCGAGAACGGGAACCCGTCCTTCCAGACCATGTGCCGAATATTGGACGCTATGGGCTACACGGTGTCGGTTCGCCGCAAGGAGCAGAAGCCGAATGAGTGACATACAAGTTGAGCAGGATGTTCTCGACCTTGGTTCGACGGGCATGGAGTTGGATGTTCGACGGGTCAACCTGTTGGATGATATAGAATCCCGCGAGCCAAACAGTATGGAAATATGGTATGGGCATTCCATTCTCACCGCCACACTGTTTCCACCGGCCCAACCGTCCGATGATGTGGATTTCGTCAGCAAGTCGAACGGACGGTTGGAATACATGCTTGAAGCTGGCGTGACGGGTGATGGGGATGATAGGAAACGCCGGTTCCCGTTCGGCAAATATCCGAGACTGTTGATGGCTTGGATGGCGAAGCAGATTCGTGCGGCGAAAGGCCATAAGACGAGGAATGTTGACCCGGAGACGAAGACCATCACCATTCCGAGCATCTACCAGTTGTGTGAGGAAATGGGATTGCCGCATGGCGGGCGTACAGCGAAGAGCGTGCAGGAACAGTTGGAACTGTTGTTGGCTTGCCGTATCAGTATTCGCGCGTCCGGCACGGGCAAGGGGTTGAACGTGAGGGATACGGCTTATCTGCCTATCGTTCAGGCCGTGCGCATTATCAATGATGAGAAGAACGTGGGCTATTCCGGTGCCACGTTCCGTCTGACCGATGAGGTGTATGAACGGTTGAGTCGTGAGTCGGCTCCGTTCGATACGAGAGTGTCCACTTACCTGTTGAAAGGCAGGTCGGTCATGCCTTACGACATTTACATTTGGCTGACTGGCAGTATGAAGAATCTTCGCCGTGACCTTCCGGTGAGTTGGGATTGGCTGTATGAACGGTTCGGAGACCAGATTGCGGTCAAGAAGTCTTTTCGGCGCATGTTCCGTCAATCGTTGGAGAAGGTCAAGAAGGTGTATCCGGGGTTGAATGTTGAGTGCCCCACGTATGAGGATTACATTATTCTGCATCCGAGTCCCACGTCGGTTCCTACCCGTGCTGTCCGTGAGGTTGAGGTGGGTGCTAATGGGGATGTGTTCGAGGTGGCTTTGCATTCGTTGCAATCGGTTCAAAGGAAAGGTGCGCGAAAGGCCACGTCAGACTGAGTTGACCGTGGCTTTTCAAACACCTTGGAGGGTATTGGTGTCTGAAAGGCCATGTGTGGGCGGGTGTCTGCGTGGCTTTTCGGACACCTTTCGCATGGCTTTTCAAACACCTCCCAACGGGTTGAACGGTTTCTCGACGTGGCCTTTCACGCACCCTCGTATATGCTACGGATTGCACGCGCCTTTCCAGCTTTAATTTTATCCACTGGTTTTTCGTTGGAATTTCAACCATTCCACACGCTTATCCACATTTCCACAGGCGGAACGTAGAACGTTCCGTGGACTAACAGGCACCTTTAGTGGCGTTTCAAACACCATGACGGTTATGAATCATGCCGGACGTGGACTATCAAACACCATCAGCATGGACTATCGAACACCCTTTTATGGGGTTTCCGACACCTTTCCGTGGACTAACAGGCACCTCGCATGGTAGAAAAACCGTTACGGGAGTAAGGCTCAACCGGCATGGTTATATATTATATGCTCATAGTTTCTTATAGTTCCGGTTTTACGGTCAAAGGAACCAGCCGATACGAAATACTGGGAATATGAGACTTCTATACAAAATCACAAGCTTATATCGCAAAGCCCGTTGGCTCATGTGGCTGGGTGGAATGTTGCCCACCACGCTCATTCCCCTGCTGGGTTACGGAATGCATGCTTTGAACATCGCAAAGGACAGGCAGGAGTTGGCGACGGATAATCCGGAGCTTGCTTCGGAGGAGACGGCTGGCTCCCTATTTGATTGGATGACCGGCGAGACGGTGGGAAGAATCGTTGGAATCATTGTGATTCTTGGCATTATTTTCATCCTACTGTTGATTTTGTTGCAAATCTTCTCGTTCATTGGTGCCCGAACGTCAGTGTCCGGAATAGACCGCAATACGGCCACCAAGGAAGCCAACCGTAGACAAGCCGATTTGGACGAAATGGACGTGGAACCAGAGGATGGGGACGTGGCCTTTCAAACACCTTCCCAATCGAAGCCAAAAAGGAAAGGCAAGCCGAAACCGGCTCCCGCCACTGAGGGCGACGAGGATGACTGGTTCATCGACTAGTCACAATGGTGTTCGAAAAGCCATGCGCCGACCGGCTTGCGCGCGGACTATTTTTCCAGTTCGCTGAGCTTGGTCGGCGCTTTCTTATGTTTGAGCGGCAACGGTTTCCCGTCTGTCTGATTGTAAATGCAGTAGTTGCCGTTGTTGGTTTTGTGGATTACCACGTTGACATGTTTGTTGTCTTTTGTATAGACGGAGCATTCGGCGTCCACACCGTTCTCGATGTCCTTCATCGAGTCCACGGTGTATTCGCCCCTTCTTGTGGAATGTAATATCCCTTTGGTTGTTGGAATGGTCTCGTCCGTATCGGAGTACTCTTTGTGTTTGCATTCGATACCGGACAGTCCGTACACGTATTCCAAGCTTTGGTTGAGGGACGGGGCTTTCGGCATTTTCACCGTGGTCGCGGTGACGAACGAGAGGAAGAACACGAGAACGGAAACAGTCGAAACCAGTGTCCGACCCTTGTTCACAGCGAAAGCGCCGACAACAAGAGCAATAATACTAACGATAATGAGAGAACTGATAATAAAATCGCCCGTACTCGCTTGGTCGGCAACCTCCTGCCAAGCGGAGAAATCCGCTGTCACTTCTGAACTTCTTTCAGTCGGTTGGACAGGTCAGCCAATCCGTCGATGATTTTATTCTCCTCCACGGTTTTCCTCCCACCGGATTGACCGTCACGGAACCGTTTCTCGCACTCGCCCATGCCTTTGCGTATGTCCTCGTCGGTGATGCCGTAGGCGATGGCGAACGTGCCCAACGCTTCCACCACGTCGCAGTATTCTTCAACCAGTCGGTCGTAGATTCGACTGTCGGAAGTGCCGTCTGCGACCCAATCCATGCCGACGGCGGCGAGTTCCGCCGTCTCCTCCAACAGTTTCCGCCATTGCCGGTCGGACGGCTGCGCGTATTCCGGCGAGAAGGTTCGGACGGTGCCGAGACTGACCGACCCGCGTCCGGGTATTTCCGCGTCACGTCCGATGAACTTGTAGCCCGGATTCTGTTCGCAATAGTCGCGCACGTCACGCAACCATTGGATAGCATTGGGGATACTCCCCCAGCGGATGACCTTTCCATTGTTGTCGAGAAAGTATTTCTGTTCCAATTCGTTGATGGAATGTTTTCCGATTTCATCCAACGCTTCGTCAATAATGTCCTTGACCACGATGGCGGACTTGCCGTGCAGGTCTGTGGTGGGGCGCACATGGAACGCTTGGAAGAAATCGGAATAGTTGAAGGTCGGATTACAGGAAGTGCCTACCATATCCAAATTTTCCAGTCCACGGTCTTGCCAATCGCATGTGACCATGAACGCCATATCGTCCGGAATGTCGGAACGGACTATCGCAATATCGTAACTCAAATCGCACCTATTCTTTCAAAGAGTGCCCAACAGAACATGATAAAAAGGATTGTCGCCATGATGATGAACGCCACCATCAGGGCGACGGCCAAATGATAAAGGAACCGCCAGCCGTAGATTCGTACTCCCAGCCAACGTTTCTGCCCCGAAGTGTAGGAGTGTTCCAAAAACGCTTTTTCCAAGAGCGTGACGGAACGGTCGAACAATACCGCCATCGTGTGCGACATGAGCACACCGGCTATACAACCTATGCTCAATACCAGTCGGACGAGTATGCCAGCCATGATTCCATTCATTCCTCTAAGTTCAGTACCGCCAGCTCGCAATCCAATCGTCGGGCAATGTCCAGTTTGGTACCGGAGAGTCGGAATTGCGTGCCGACGGCGGTTCCGTTTCGATACTTTTGGGCGACCATATTCGACTGGATGTGAATGATGTTCCGTGCATGCTTGTAACGCCACACGTTGCCTCCACCATCACTGTCGAGGTTCATTCTCATGTTACGGTAGAAGTCCACGTTGTCGTACAGGTCTCGGGGGTTAACGGGTCAGTCTGCATCGAGCATTTCCTTCCACTTTTCCAATTCGTTCAAATCGATAGAGAATTGTTTATGTTCGGTGCAGTCGGAAAAGTCGATGGTCAGATACGGTTTTCCACGGAAAGTGTCACTGGACACGATGACGGTGTCACTGCCCAGTCCGCCCTTCTCATGTAACAGTTTGTAATATTTTTTATCCGGAACCATCGGCTTTCCCTTTCTAATATCAGGTCAGGAGAGTTTGACCAGAATTCCGTAAGCGATGATGAGAACGAACCAGACGACAGCCGCCACTACCGTCCAACGGTTCAGGTTCTTTTCCGCCACGCCCGAGCTTCCCGCCGAACCTGTCAACGATTCAGCGAAATTCGAGAAACCGCCTCCCTTGCCTTTGTGCATGAGAATGAGGGGAACGAGCATGAGACTCAACACGGCGATGAATCCAAGAAGGATATGTTTCATAATTACTGCTCCTTTGTTTTGTTGTAGAAGACCAGACTTTTCCATCCGCTCGCAAGCCGCCAATGTTCGCCCGGCAACCGCATAAGCAACGGTTGCAGGATGCCTTCGACGATGAGCTGGTCTAGTGACCCGTATACGGCGACCGTCCGTCCTCGCACGATGGTGCCGTCCACGGTGACGGCCTTGACCATGCGGCTGTCCAAAACCTTCGGTTCGACGTTCTCCCAGTCGAGGTCGGCGGGCTGGTCTTCCTGCGAGTCCAAGGCGGCTTTAGCGAGACGGCGGAACGAGTCATGTATCGCGTCCATCTGCCCGTCCCACAAGTCTCGTATCTGTTCTTCGCTCGGATTGAAGTCGGCCCAGTTGGTTTGCGCGGCGAAGACCGCAATTGCGGCTTTTTCGATGCGTTCATCCGGCATAGAATTTTCCTTCCTTACTGCAATCCAACACCTGCAATGCGCTCACATGGTCGGCTTCCTCCAATAGGCCGGACGGGGCTTTCATGATGATGGGCACCATGACTCCCATGTAGACGCCTATCGCCCCACCGGGAGCTATGATGATGGTTCCGTCCACGACGGTGCCGTTGTCGAATCGGGCGATGACGCGTTGCCCTTCGAGTTCGGTCGTTGTGGCATGCCGCCAGTCCACGGGATTGTAGACGATGCCTTCGCCGCCCATCAGCCGAACACCCACAATGTCAGCTTGCCCAGTCCGAAGTCCATTCCTGAGACAAGCGCCATGAGCAGCAGCACGAAGATTCCGGACGCGACGCACCAGCCCGCCCATTCGCGGACGGTGGGCGTGACTACCTTGCGGATTTCGGCCACAACCTGTTTGACGAAACGGATGACGCCGAGGAATCCTTGACCGATTCTGACGAACGGATTGTTTTTCCCATCGGCAATGACGGGCGTGGCTTTCTCAACCATAGATTTCCTTCCATTGAATCAGACCGTCGATAATTTTCGCGGCGGTTCGATTGTCCAAATATTTCTTATTCAAGTCTTCCTTATAGCGGACTACGGGCGGGCAGTTTTCGAGGTTTTTCACGTTGTTGATGTCCGACTGGTCGGTGAGTTTGAGAATTAGTCGAATCTAAGCTTCCGTGGCCTTGCGTTTCCGTCCCGCGTAAATCATCATTGCTCTCCCTGACCGGAGTGGTACACGTCTGCTACACGAAAGTTTTCCGATAACAGGTCTTTCGTGTTTTTTCTTAATTGTGCGGACGCGAGTTCCTGCACTTGAGAGACCGCTATCACATAGTCGGTCAGCTGGTTGGCGAATTCCTTATCATGATGGCGTCGAGCCAGTTCGCAGACGGCGTCGATTGCCGAAGTGTGGAAAATGTCCGATACTGGTTCGATGTAGTCACCGTCTGCCATGAGGGCACGGTATTCGAATCGGTTTCCGCAGTTGATTTCCCGAACCATGCCGTAGTCCTTACCGTCAACCACGACTTGATAGTCTTTAGTTTTGCTGGAGGATTGCGTGTAGAAGGGGAAGTTGATGGCAGACAGTGTTGCCGAATACTGGTCTTGTATCATCGCCAGTTCTTCGTCCACCCAGTCGAGTGAACGTAGTTGGATGGGGTTTGCCGTTTTTTTGGGGTTTTGTTTTTCCAAGCTTTCCTCCCAAAGACTGCTTATGTGTGGACTTACCCAGTATAGCAGAGTTTTCTTCGGAAGGAAAGCCGACGTTCAGGCGAGAATGTTCAACGACTTGAAAAGCGTGTCCGCCAGATGATTGCCTCCACCGTTGAGGCAAACCACCACATATTGGGGCAGGTTCACGAAATTCAGGCTTTCCACACGTAGACCATCCTCGGTCTTTTCCATACGGTATTCCAATTCGCCGTCGATGGTGGTTCCGCTTACGGTGATGGCGATAGCCCTTTTACCGGCCAGTTCCTCGATAGGCTTGTCCATCCAATCGGAAATGGTCTCGTGTACGTCAGTATGCATATAATCCTCCAAGACTCTACTTATTACTCGCGTCCGCGAACAGTATGGCACTGCCTTCATTATGAAGCTTGTCCGCTTGGCGTTTGATATCGCTCGTCGTATACCAGAAAGTGAATTCGGTCGGGTCGGTTCCGGTAATCAATTCCTCAACCATGTTGATTCCCCAAGATGGAATGGTGTCGTATACGCGGTACAAGTCAAGTTTCTTCACATCCTTGTCCACGATGCCGCCGACGTGGATGCCGTGGGGCGCATCCCCCAACGGATGATAGTCAGCGAGCACGCTGATGGCGTGTGCGACTTCGTCCCGAATCTCCTCAAGGGTTTCCAATTTCAGTGGACATTCCTCGCTGAACAGTGGAAGGTAATGTTCTTGGGCGAGCCAGAATGGGAACTCCTCCAAATCGTACTTGTCCATGTCGTGACGACTCAACGGCTTCTCATAGTCGATGATTGCGGTGAGCTTGCCGGTCGGGTCAGCCAGTGGACGCTCGTGAATGGAGATGAGTTTTTCGTCGGGATACTGATGGTCATATAGCGACTTGGTGTAGGCGTATGAGTATTTTTTGGTCAACGATTGTCCTTCACTCTTGTATGATGTGAATGTTTCCAGTATAGCAGAGGGAACGGTGAAACGTCAGCGGTCAGTGACCTTGACTTTGTTATACGCAAGAATCGACTCGAACAGTCGGAGTGGATTGCGGGAGTCCAGCTTGTACTGATGGTGATTCCTCGCGGTTTCCGTTTCGAGGAATCGTCCGCTCTCGGACGGCTCTTCCACAATCATGGGAACCCAACGCCATTTCTCACGGCCTTTGCTGTTCTCCCAGACGATTTCCCCGTTTTCCAATACCCGCTTGTAGGCGGTTTTGTCGGGGAATGACGAGTCTATTCGTGCGACTAGATTCAATCGGCTCATGGTTTAATTCCTTCTTCTCTCAGTTCTTCATAGTCTTGCGGCATGAGGAAAAGCCAAGCTCCACAGTAGGGACACTTGACCCTATTGGCATCGACGGTGTTCTTGCAATACCAGCAGGTGACGTACCATCCGTTTACATATCGGTTTTGCATTGTTGCTCCTTTTTCGTGGAATTAGAAGACGGTGGTCTTCTAATTTTCGCAAAGAAGTCGATGACTTCGATGAGATAGAGGAACATTTCAAGCAGGACAAAGAACACGAATCCCAGTACGTCAAAAGTCCAGTTTTTCAGTTTTTTGAATATGTTGGACATTGCTCTCCTTGTCTTGATGATTGTGTGAACAACCCCAGTATAACCTAAAAAAGCAAGACTGGCAATCACGCCAAAAACCGGAAAACAAACAGGCTAATCGTATCTTCGGGCAACATCAGCGGCTTATTTTCTCGCTCTGATTTGGCACTTCCAACGGCATGGAACCTGAATATCCCAACTGTTCCTCGCAGTGTGCGATGACGGCTTGCAACGTGAACCGTTCCCCTACAAGAAAATTCTCGTCCGAAGCGGTGGGAATCATCTCGTTGATTCGGGCTATCTGTTCTTTGCACCAGTCTATGGTGTCATGCAGGGTTTTGTCTTTCTGAGTGACGTTCACCGCCATCCTGTTTTCCTTTCTCTTGTTAACGGGGCTAAAATCGACTTTTTGCTGAAAATGACCCCGTTAATTTTTGTGATTCTGCGCATACGGGTCATCAATGATGCCAAGCCGGCGCATCAGGCCGTAGGCTGTCATATCCGTTTGCAACCGGTGTCCGCCATAGCAGGGCGAGCAATCCCAGCCGGAACTATCGTCGTTGTCGCACCACTCGAACACGATGCTGTCATCCAATTCCACATTGATGCCGGCGTTTTCAGCCATGCGTCCGCAGTCTTGGCAACGGCAGATGGATTGGATTTTCCGCATGTATTTCGGGTCTGCCATTTTGTTCCTTCCGGGTACGGTTGATTCAATCACCCTTTTTTGGCGGGGGCTTTCGTTAAGACCGGCTTGACCAGATTCCCTTGAGAATCGTACACTCTGACGGTGTTCTTCTTCGAGTCGCCTACCACGGTGATGACCTGCCTCTTACGACCATGATTGGAGTAAGCCACGCACGGGGTGTCTCCGTCCCGCACGTCACCAACCCCTTTGCATTGTACGGATTCGTACCCGTAGGATGTAGCCAATGCTTCCTCGAAGGTCGGGTGCTGGGTCTTCTCCGCTCCCAGCGTCATAATCAACGCCACTACACTGATAATGAATCCTACTTCTAACAGTCCGCCTACGATTTTCTTAATCTTTTTATCGTTAAATAAAAAGATAATTCCGGAAATGAAGGTCACTGTTATAACCAAGGTAAGAAACGCCGCAAAAAGAGCGAAAGGGTCTTGACTCCACTCGTTGAAATCTACCATGTTTTACTACTCCTTCTGATTTTGGTTTTGTTGAGGTGGAACCACTTCCAATCGGAAGGTTCTCTTGACGTTTGCCTTAATCTTGTATCTGCCGTTCTTGTCGGTGACGCTTCTGGCGGGATTGCCGACACTATCTTTGTAGGGAGTGCCATCGTCATGGACGACCGTGACCGTCACGTTGGGAACGGGATTGCCCTGCCAGTCGGTGACGGTGGCCTCTAAGGTGATTGACCGTCCCCAGATTTCGGTTTTCAACCGATTGAGTCCATTTGTCAATGGTGGTGCGACGATTAGTCCGATAACGCTTAATGCCACGACCAGTTGAGCTAGGCTCAAAACCAGTCGTGTCCAGAGTAGGATACCGTCGGTTCTATCATTTTCGTTCACTTCCGGCCTGTCCTGCTCAACTCGAAACCGTCGAGATACAACTGGAACAGGCTCACATATTGGCCGTCTTCTATATCATCCTCCGGTTTTGCGTACAGTTGAGTGTTCAGAACCGCGACCGGCAGACCGGTATGCTCCTCCTGTTCGATGTGGAAGGGTATTTCCTCCTGACCGTGAGCGTTCTCGCGGACTGCCACACCGTAATCACCCACCTGTGGTTGGGTGGATGAACTGCTATCGTCAATATCCTCATAGGTGAGATAGAACGGCAGAAGCAGTGGATTGGGAACATTCTTCAACGGGATAAGTTCTATACCGGCCTGTTGGGAGTGCTGTTGGCAGACGCCACTGTAACTGTCCCCTTCACCGTAATCCGGCCAGTGGCGGATTGCCACGATGGGTTTACTGCACGGGTATATTTGACCGTCCGAGTCAACCATGGTTTGGGCGCAACCTACGTCAATGAGTTCCTTAAGATTCAACATGATTCGTCTTCTTCCAAGAGTTTTTCGCAGATGTGAATTATGTCGCCGTAGGAATTGTGGCCTCCTTGTTCGTCGGGTGACGGTGACTCGTCTGGGGAGGTGAGGTTCCGTATCATACGGTTGTAGCGGAGTTCTTTTTTCTTCTTGTTCGCATAGTCGATGATTTCCATGAGTGCGGCTGTCCGACTGTCTGTGGTCGGTTGGACTCCATACTGTTTGACGCGGGCGATGGTGAATTCGTAGGCTGTGGTGAGGCCGTCGTAGAAAGTGTATTTCTCCAACAACTCCTTATCTGGGTTTTCGGAATCTTTGGCGGCTTTATCCCATTGTTGTTCCAACCATGCTATAAGGTCGGTTCCCGGTTGACTCATGAGGTTTCTTTCTGCGAAAGTTTTCATGTGTGGACGTATCCACTATATCACAATCGACTGAGATGAGTCTAATCAGATAATGTCTTCCAAAGACTCGAACACATCCTCCAAAAACTCCAACTCCAGTTTCTTCTCCGAAGCGTCTCGACCATTCTCCTCGTCGGCACGAATCACGGACTCCAACACCTGACGTTTCAGATTCAAACGGTCGTAGACGGCCTCACCCAACTGTCGGCGCGAATCGACGGGATACCTTCTGTTCAGAACATCCCTCACCTGTTCCGCCACGTCATCATCCGGCAAGCCGATGAACACTTCCCCACGGTCGTTGAACTGGAAGGATGGGAGCGGGTCGTATTCACTGTCCCGCGAGAAAACCAGACCGTATTCGTCGTTACCGTTATCCTCGAAATCGACGTTCAACATTATCTTGTGCTTCTTTTGTTTTTCAGTCCGTGTTGCTGTCGGAAATGTAATACACCGTCTCATTGTCGGTCATTTTGCGGCCTTCTATGAGATAACTCGCGCCGCAAGCGCAGTTAACATGTCCCACCACATCGGAAGTCCAGTGTATGTCCAGAACATTCAATATCTTGCCGCACTTGGAACAATGCCATTCACCCGCCATCCTCATTCTCCTTATCTCCTAAAGTCGCTAGGTAGAGCCAAGTTCTTGACTCTGCTTGTATATCCGACTGCCGCGCGTCCTTCGTCGGTCAGCTCGTCATACAAATCGTCCATCCAGTATTTGCGTTTCAGCAATCCCATTCCTTGCAGACGCTTGCTCAATTCCTCCGGTTGAACAATCATGAGAGGACGATGATGGGAAAGCGTGTTGAAGTCCTCCTCACTCAACAGCATGGGCACATCGTCGTTTTGGATGGCGCCACGAAGTTTTTCGGCCTGACTTGAATATCCATCAGCCCTTTTGACCAGATTGTCCGGCATGGGAGTATCATCCCCGCTAAGCTTCTTCCAACCGTCGCGCACGTCCTCGGCTTTCCGCTCGTACTGGTTGGCAAGACGGCGTATCAGTTCGTGGCGGAACTCTTTGTAGAAAACAGTCTCAAAACATTATCTTTCTCGCCAGCCCAAATGGTGAAACGGAACCCTTTCTTATCGTATTCGAGTCCTCCGCCGAACTCTCCGAAGTGGAATTCCGGCATTCCATCATCTCGCTCGTCCAATACGGCTTCGACACCCATCGAATTCAGTTCGTGTTCCAAATCGCGCAGGTCGGATAGCAGTTGTTCAAGGTCAAGCATGGTTCACCACTTCCTTGCGTAGGATTCCATGATGTCCGCGTCGAATTGGGTCGATGAGCTTAATATCATCCGTTACCATAGATTTTTCCTCCCTCGTCTTTGATGCCTTTTTCGACCAGACTGACAATCGCATACAGGTCGATGCTGCCGTGTTCGCCCACATGGACGATGCCGGTGTCCTTATCGACCGTTGCCGTCTCGTATAGTCCGTCGCTGAGCCAGCCGCGTTCATTGTTAGCGTCTTCACAGAGCAGTTCCACCGCTCGTTTGTTCGGAAAATATTCCATCTCAACCCCTTAGTCCTTGTCCAGTTGCCACACGTCGGCCAGCATGTGCAATGCGGTCTGACGGCGCGTCTCATACGGACTGCCAAGCTTCTCACACAGCAGCCATCCTTTGAACACGGACACCGGGTCGCGTTCGGGGTATTTGTTGAAGTACTCGCAAACATGCATGTACCGTTCGGCCATATCATCGGTGTCCTTCGCCATCTGTTCGTCGCCAATCGTGTTCCGCCACCATTCAGCGGTCTTGTCGAACTGGTCTTTCAGCCACATGAGCCGGTCGGTGCGCGGCATGGGCGCGGCCAGCAGACGGGCCAGTTCTGCCAATGCCTGTTCCTCACCCATGTCGGACGTATTGAGGACGGTGTTATCCTCGGCTAGCTCGTACTGCGTGCGGACGATGCGGATAGTGTCGCGGTCGGGAAGGTTGACGGTAATCTCGTATCGTGCTTGGGGGTCGTACGCGGTGATGCGTCCGAATTGGCGGTCGTTGACCACATGCCAGTCCGGCAGTGTGTGTGCAACGGTGTTGAGGACGTTACGTGTTTTCATTTTTGTCAGTTCCATTCCTTCGGGGCGACGACAATCCAGCCGTTTGACAGCGGGTATACTTCGCAGGGTTCGTCCGAGTCCAAATCGTCGTCCAACGGGTTCCAGTCTTCGAGACCGTCGTGGGCGATTTCGTCGTTGAGTGCCCCGCTGTGGATGCGTTCGGTTTCGACGTGGACATCCTCTGAGGGGAGGAATAGGAACGAGAATGGTTCGAGCATTGGTTCGAAAAGATACGGCAGTCCGTCCTTGGCTCCCCAGTTGGCGACCATGTTCATGTGTCGTCCGTCATCCGTTTCCACGAGGATTATTCCCGATTCCTGTCCAGTGAGGTCGTGCAGGTTGATGGTCATGTTTTTCTCCTTGGATTTAACTTTTTGTGCGAACAACTCCAGTATAACCCACAAAAACAGGATTGTCAAACGGAAAGACAAGCAAGGTTCCCCACCCTAGAAAATGACGAAAACAAAAAAGGGAACTTGTACGTTTCCTGTACAAGTTCCCTCAATTAGGAAATCAATCCCAGTTGCACATGAAGTAGCCATTGGGGTCGATACCATCGACAAGATGGGCAGTGGCGCAATCGTTCACGGTGAACATAGGGCGGGGCTTCACGTCATAATCACCCCTGATGCGTTTGTTTTTCAACTCCTCCCCCACGAAGCAGTTCTTGACGGGAACCACACACCCACCCTGCGGGGAGCAGGTGGCACCATCCACGACCTTGTAGGCGAGTTTGCGGACGTTGACGCTTTTGCCGGTCTTGCTGACCTTGGTTACTTGGTAGAAGTCCACGAGGGTCATGCTGTAGCCCCAAACGCTGATGAACACGTCCCCCACATGCACTTCCACGTCGGTGGTGGAGGTCTGTGGCTTGCGGCGTTCCTCTTCTGTGCCGTTGATTCGGAAGTTCTCCCGAGTGAGCCAAGGGTAGGTCTTGATGGCCTTGTCGATGAAGTTCTCGACGCCCTTCATGGTTCGCCAGTGCTTGCGTCCACTGAGGTAATTGCGGCTAGTGATGTTGAGGAAGTCGTTGGTGACGTCCACCCAACGATTGGTGTGTTTGCTGATTTGGACTTCGAGGCTGAGCATTTTTGTCTCCTTTATGTGTGGTGGGTTTTCAACCCCTGTTTGTGTGAACAATTCCAGTATAAGCTATGTTTAAACAAAAGTCAACCCAGAAAAACAGGGGCATAGTCCGCCCAAGCAGACCATGACCCAGAGCCTAAAACTCACCGACCAGCCAAGGCGATGGAACGAACCATGGAGTCCAGACTTTCGCCTCCCAACGATTTGGTCACATAGTAGCTGTCGTTGTCGAGGTCAAGCCAATAGACGACCTCGTTCTTGTCCTTATGGTACTCAGAGAAGATATAGCGTTCATCCGGCTCGCTTTTTGGAGACGATTCCTTATGCTCGTCGTAGACGTGCTTCCAGTGCTCTTTCGTCAGCTTATTATGTCGAATACACAGCAGAGCGGTGTCATCATCGCTCCAGAATTCCAGTTCGACATCAAACGGCTGGATGGTGTCGCTGATATTCATAGGGGTTCTCCTTTTTTGCTTGGCTTGTTCGGCCTTTTTGTGTGAACAATTCCAGTATACCACATGATTGGATGAAAAAACAAAGGCGACCAGTCCTAAAAGACCGTCACCCTAAAAAGCCTCTCAATCAGTCATGAAAATCGACAAACCAGACACGAGCGGAAGAATCATTCCCCAGCCTCTCAAACAGAGCATCCCTTGACACGGGGAACCACACCCCACCTTCGTAACCGTCATTGTCGCAGACAACGCTCACATTGCAGTCCAACAGCTCTCTGACCTCGGAATCACCGTCGCTGTAACGTTCTTTGAGTTCGCCGCAGGTGATTCCCTGAAGCCCGCCTACCATTTCCTCCCAACGACCGCCGAACTCATACCAGTCGTAGAACGAATCGTCGTTGAAAGTAGATACCACATCGCCGTCTTCGTTCAGACTGTACCCACAGTATTCGGCATAGGCTTTGAGCGCTTCTTCATCATTCAATGCCAGTCGGCGTTCCGCTTTCCCGAAGGCTTCGCTCGTTCTGTCGTGCTGGTTTTCGCCCTCGCGTTCAATTAGACGCCTGTCGTTCTCTCGATTGTCCTTCAGGAATTCGTCCCGCGTGTAGAGGACGTATTCCTCGACTTCCTCGTATTCGCTGTATGGGTCGATGATGGCTTCGGCTTCGCTGGTGTTGTTGCCTCCGATGACTGCGCCTAGGAAGTGCATTTTTTCTCCTTGTTTTTTGGTGGGGTCGTCAAACCTTTTGTTTGTGTGAACAATTCCAGTATACATCATAGAAAAGGAAAACGCGCCAGCATAACAAAAGAGATAGAAAGGCATGATTGCCGCCATTGTTAAAAGCCGTCGGGAACGGTTTCCATGCTTTCGGGAAAAACGTTTGTGTTTCCGTTCGTTCTGACGTGGTTGCCACGGTATCGTGGTTCAGAAAAAATGTATGGTAGCACCCAAAAAGACAAGGTTTTCAGATAGCTATCCCCAAAACAACAAAAAAGCCGGAAGCTTGAGGTTTTTTCCTTTGGCTTCCGGCTTTTTCTGTTTTAGTCGTTGTGGTCTTCCGTTGACCCGTAGACTGCTTCTTTCATATCCATTGGGTGCGCGTATTCGTAGGTGCTGATTTTCACGTAGGGTTCGCCGTCATTGTCTACGAGGACGCGATGGCTGTCAGGTTTGCCCGCGAACCGGTTTTCGCTGGTCACGTCGGGGTAGACGGTGCATCCGGCGATGTCGTTGGGGCTTCCATCATAATTCTTGCGGAGTGGGCGGATTTGCACGGTCTTGCCACTGGGGCTGACCTTGACCACTTCGTAGTAGCTGTTGAGAATCATGTCGTAGCCGTAGACGGAGTGGAGCACGTCTCCCACTTTGAGGGTTCCCACCGCCTTGGTGTTGTCCTTGCGGGATTCTTCGCCTTTGATTTTGAAGTCTTCGAGCGTGTAACCGTTATAATCCATGACTTTTTGGCGGAAGTTTTCAAGCCCACGCATGGTCTTCCAAGTACGACGGTAGGTGCCTTGGTAGGTGCGTTCGCCTTGGCTGTTCTTAGTCCAAAGTTCAAGGCTGAGCATTTTGGTTCTCCTTTTTGTTTGCAGTCTTCGCTTGTGTGAACAATTCCAGTATATCACAGGTGTGGTCGGTGAACCTCTCCGACCTTACGGAAGGGGATTGCGGCCTAAAATCCGTTCAAAAGCCCACCGACTTCTCCCCCACATGAGGTAAAACAACCATTGAAAACACTCGGCAAAAAGAGACAAAAAATGGGAAACCCCACCAACCACTACACATACAAAATCGAATGGTCAGACGAAGACGAAGAATGGGTAGGAACCGTACTCGAACTCTCCAACCTCAGCTGGCTGGACAAAACACCAGACCAAGCACTGAACGGCATTCAACAGGTCGCACGGGAATGCGTAGACGATATGACAAAACAAGGCAAGGAACCGCCTATACCATTATCTGACAGATACCGTTCAAACCAACCCACAGACGTTCCGAACAAGGAGACTATTTCCGCCATGCGGGAGGCTAATCGTATAGCAAAAGACGAACACACGCGAGGTTATGAACGCCCTTTTCGCGCACCTGAATGATTGAAAATGACCGACGCCAGCATTGCTGTATGACTGTTTTTTGTTAGATTATTTTTGGGCATAGCAAAGGCCAGCTGAGGGGGATTAACCCCACCTAGGCTCACCTTGCTTTATAGGCTTTACCCTCCGCTGTCTTATATGACTTGATGTCTTTACGGGAGACGCGGCCGTTGGAAAATAGCGAATCGTGGGTGTCAAGTCTCACCAGAACTAGAGAAATCTCGTCTCCGTCGCGGCGATATACAAGTAGTAGGTCTGATTCGACATGCAATTCGCGGAATCCTTTCCAGTCACCGGTGAGAGCATGGTCGGAATATTTCGTCTTCAGAACATCAGTATCACTTTCCCCTAAAGCCCGAAGTGGCTCCTCAAGTCTGCTTATGTCGTAATGCTTCTTTTTCAGACGTTTGACGTCGTTGTCGAACGACCGTATGGTTTTTAGCTTCAGTTCAGAGCGCATTAAGATAGTCCATCATGTCTTCAACGGTGTCAGATGAGTGAGTGTATTCGTGTTCCAAAGCCTGACGGCGGGCTTCTTCGTTCTTAAGTTCTACTAATTCGTCCTCCAGTTCGCGGAAATGCCTGTAATCATGTTCGTTGAGGATGAAGTAAGCGGGGTGGTTGTTCTTCATGACGGTGACGGGAGTGCCGTCCCCTACTTTGGCGAACTCGGAGCTTGCGGTTCCCCTGCCAAATCGGCTGATGGGAACCATCGTCTCCACAGGTACAGTCAATTGCATTGCGTCTCCTTACTGTTGCATGTAAAAATACATGTTATCAGACATGCGAATTGACATCAACTTGAAGGCAATACAAAAAGGGAGGGTCGGACTGGTTCCACCGCCAGTCCGACCCTCCCCTAGCTCACGGCGTGTCAGCGTCCATGTCGCGGCGTCACGGCATGACGCTTACGGACGGAATACGCGACCGTCAATCCCATTCCCACGAGTGTGAACAGAATGACCGCCATGATAGGCGTGTTCACACCGGTTTGGGCGAGTTGGCGTACCGCTTTCACGATGGCCGGTGTCACCGGAGGAATGTAGGAGTTGGTGAACTCGGGTCGAGTTCCGGTGGTCGTGACCATGCTGGGGGTTGCGGTCGGATTGTTCTCATCCTCACCAGCATTCTCGTCGGTCTTGTCTGCCTTATCGGTCGGCGTGACGAGCATGGTGCTGGAATCCTTAGCCGAATCGTTCGTCGGGTCGTATTCAACTCTGGCGGTCAGGTTGCCTTGCAGGTTGTCGCTTACGGTGACGGTCACGTGGTGTTCCGTCTTGTCGTAGGTGACGTTCTTCTCGCCGGTGTTCTTCTCGCGAATCACATACCGGTATTCGCCGCAATCATCCACTCCATCATTGTCTCGACTGTAGGTGAGCGGCTTGAACTGGATGTTGCCCTGCTTGTCGTTCTTCTCACTGTCGATGACATTGCCCTTGTCGTCCACAAGCTCGAACTCGAATTCGGACGCTTGCAGTTCACGTCCGGTCAGATTCTTCTTGGCCGACAGTTCGACCAACACGTCTTCCGGCTGGTACGTGTTCTGGAAGAGGATGCTCTTTTCGTTGGCTTTGCCGTTGGAGTAGGCGACGCTGGCGACGAGCTTGTGGCTCTTCGAGTCCTCGGTGACGGTGATGGTGACGGTGTGGCTGGTGGTGTCGTAGGTGACGCCGCCCAACGTTCCGTCCTGTTCGTCAACCGTGTACGTGTACACGCCGGTCTTGTCGAACGTGAGCTTGTCGAATTCGAGTGTTCCATCGCCTTCGCGTGCAGTTACCTTGTCGGATTGCGTGTTGCGCGGAGCACGGGTGAACGTTTTGGCTTGGAGCTGGTTGCCGTCGGAATCCTTCAATTCGGCGGTGAACTCGTTGTCGTTCAGGTCACGTCCCGTCAGATGTTTGGCCGCTTCGAGTCGCACGCTGACCGGTGTCGGAGTGTACGTGTTGTCGAATCGGATGTCATCGGTCTGACGGTCGGCGGTCGCTGTGAGAGCGCCGTCATGGTCGGTGACGGTGACGGTAACATCGTATTCCTGAGTGGAGTAACCGATGGTCTTGTCCGTTCCGGCGAGTTCCTTCACATGATACGTGTATGCGCCGGGCATGGTGTAGACCATTTGGCCGAATGTGAATCCGGTTCCCTTGTTGGACACGGTTTGTGTTCCGTTTTGGCTTCCGGCTGGCATCGGCATGTCGTTCACGCTGATGGTGTTGCCGTCCATATCATGTGCGGATACTGCGTTCAGTTGGAACTTGAATTCACCGTCCTGCGGAGTGCGGCTGGTCGCCGTATCCGTGTTGACGATGTTCTTCACACCGCTGATGGAGTATCCGACGTTCTTCGGACTGTAATGGTTGGCGAACGTGATGTTCTTGCCGTTAGCGCCGGTGGTCGGGGTGACGGTCTTGGACACGACGGTCAGCTTGCCCTTGTGGTCAACATCCTTGACCACGTAGGTGATGGTGGCTACCGTCCCATCCTTGGTGACTCCCGGAATGGTCGTATCCTGTTCCGTCATGGTGTACACGTAGGTACCGACGAGATGGAACGACAGTTGGTCGAATCGGATGTTGCCCTGCTGGTCGTTCCGCTTCGTCTGGTCTTCGTTCCGCACGTTGGCGGGTGCCGACTGCTGGTGGAGTGTGAAGTTGAAGTCACCGCCTTTGAGCGTGTACTTGTTGCCCTTGGAGGAGGTCATCTTCTTCACTGCGGTCGGATTGTCCGTGGCGGGTTGGGCCTTGTACGTGTTGGTGAATTCCGGAATGTTGGTTCCGTCATCATATTTCACGTCGGCCAACAGTTGGCCTTCGCCATTGTCGGTGACGGTGACTTTCACATGATGTTTGGCGGTGTCATAGGTGATGCCGCCGTTATCGCCGTGGACTTCGCTGAGCGTGTAGTCGTACACTCCCGTCTTCGTGTAGGAGATGGCGTCGAACAGGATGTTGCCCTGCTGGTCGTTGGTTTTCACCGTTCCGACCTGACCGCCGGTCTTATTCTCGACGCACTTGAACTCGTATTGTCCGGCTTGCAGTTGGATGCCTGTATGGTCGGGGTCGTTGAGCGTCTTGTGCGCACGGAATCGCACGCTGACCGGTTTCGCCTGATACGTGTTGGTGAACGTGGTCGGATAGGCCGTGTTCACTCGGGTTTGGGCTTGCAGTTGGCCGGTCAAATCGTCGGTGACGGTAATCTGCCACATTCCCATGTGGGAATCGTAGTTGACACCGCCCGCCGACTGGCGGACTTCACGCACCGTGTAGGTGAACGTGCGGGATTTGACACCGTTCAACTGTTGGGCGGTGAACGTCAACGGCTGGAATCTGATGTTTCCGTTCTGGTCGGCGTTCACGGTTTGCAACGGCTTGCCTACCGCCTTCTCGTTGTCGAACAGTTGGAATTGGAAGTCTGTGAGTTTCGCATGGCTGGCGTTCTTGTTGTCGAACGTCTTGTGTGCGGTGAGGCTCACGGTCACGTCCTTCGGCTGATACGTGTTGTGGAAGACCGGGGTCTTGTTCGTATTGTCGTAGGAGGTGGAGGTTTTCAACTGTCCGTAACCGTTGTCGGTGACGTTGACGTGCATGGTGTGGACGGTTTGGTCGTAGGTGATGCCTTTGAGCTGTCCCGTCTTTTCCATGATACGGTAATCGTGTTCGCCTACCGTATTGTAGGTGAGCTTGTCGAAGGTTACGGTTCCGTCCGCATTGTTGGTCTTGGATTGGATGGTCTTGCCATTCTTGTCCTGCAATTCGAATGTGAACTCGTTTGCGTTCAACAGGCGGAGCGTGTGCTTCGGGTTGTCGATTACCTTGCTGGCTTTCGGCGTGACGGACACAGGTTGGCTGGAATACGAGTTGACGAACTGGCCGTTGTCAATGGTCTTGCCATTCTTCATGGAGATGGCCGGATTGATGAGCGAGGCTTTCAACTGTCCACTGTTATCGTCGGTGACGGTCACAGTCCATATGGCGTAATGGTCGTCATATTTGACGCCCGCCGCACCCGTGTTGCGTTCACGAACCGAATAGGAGAAGGTGGCCTTGTCTTTGCCGTTCAGCTTCGCCTTGGTGAACAGGAGCGGAGAGAACTCCACTTTGCCGTCCGCGCTGGCGTTCACGGTTTGGATAGGAGTTCCGGTCGCCTTGTCGTTCGCATACAGGTCGAATTGGAAGTCGGTAATCTTGGTGGCCGACTGGTCTGCGTTCGTGAACAGTTTGCTTGCCACGATACGGGCTTGCGTATCCTTCGGAGCATACGTGTTCGTGAACTGGACGGTGTCGGATTGAATTCCATTATTGGACACGTTGGCCGTGACATGACGGTCGAACGTGTTCAAATCGTCGGTGACGGTGACGGTCAGTATCCAAACACGGTCATCATACGTGACTCCAGCATTGTCTCCCTTGCGTTCCTTCACCTCATACTGGTAAGTGCCTTCCTGAGTGAACGCGCCGGTGTTAATTCTGACTGTCTGGGTCTTGTTGTCGGTGAACGCGATGGAGGATGGCACCGCGCTCTTCGGAGCATTGTTCAACGGGGTGATGTCCGCGACATACTTGTCTTTTTCAGTCCAAGCGCCGTTCGGACGACCGTTCAACACTTTGACCGCTTTGACGGCGACCGGAACCGTGGGCATGACCATGCCGTAAATGCCGTGGTCTTCGTTCAGGTCTTCGTAGATGGCGGCAGTCATCTTGTTCAATGCGGGGAAATCCTTTAATGGGATTACTCCGGCAATCATGTTGCCGTCCGCATCATCCTCCTCATCACTATCGGAATCGGTCGCCTCGCTGGCGTCCTTCGCGTTTTTGACGGTCGTATGATGCCCGTGCCATGTAATGCCGGTTTTCGGCGTGAACCTGAGCTTGTAGCCGCTACCGGCTGGAATGGAACCTATCTCGTAGCGTCCGTTCTTGTCGGTCAGAGTGGCGCAGGGTTTGCCGTCCACACTGGTGACGGTCTTACCCTTCTTGTCCAAGAGGGTCACGGTCACGTCGGAGAGAAGACGGTCCGAATCCTGTCGGATGCCATCATGATTGACGTCGAACCATGCGACACCGTTGACCTTGCGCTCGACTATCTGGGTCAGGGCGTCAACCTTGTTGTCACCGTCAGCCCACCGGTTCATGTACACGTCGCCCGCACTATTATTGGTGGGTTTGATGCCCAGTGTGAAGTCGTAGCGGGCGTTGGCGGGAAGGCTGGGCGACGTGAACGCCCATGCCACCGGCTGGTCACAGCCGTCGGGGATGACGACCTTGCCGGTCGTCGCATCCACTTTCGCTTCCGTCCACTGTTCGACCTGTTCGCGGGTTATCTTCGTCGCATCCACGTTCCGCCACTTCGGGTCGGTGGTGAAGTAGACTTTGACGCCGCTCATGCTCGCGCCCGCACCGGCCTTGACCGACAGTCCTGTCAATGTGTATTCGCCGTGATAGTCGGACTGTCCCAACCCCTTGTAGGGCATGATGTCAACCGCATACGGGGCGGGTTTCGCGTCACGGCTGAAGTTGCCCAGCATATTCACGAATCCAAGATTCGACTGGGTCTCGTTCAACAGGGTCTTCGCACGGGTCGCAAGACTGGACGCGTGCGTACGCGACACGCGGATGGTGTAGGCGGCGGTCTGACCGTAGGCGGCGGACGGGGTGCCCATCCACCGTTTCGACCTGATTTCCGTGTTCACCGTATACTGCTGGTTGTTCTTCGCGTCCGTCTCCGGGTCGGACGGCTCTCCGATGGTGGTGGAGAATCTGACGAGCGTGTCCGTCCCGTCCGCCTTCACTCCGTTGACCGTGTACTCCAATGTGGTTGTTCCGTCCTTGTTTGGGGTGACGGTCGGCGTGACGGGCGTGCCGCCGGTGACAACGCCCTGCGTTTGTCCTGAATCAGTGTCCTTGTATTCTCCGCCCACGGTCGATGAGCCGTCCGTGTAGGTCAGACCCTTGGGCAGTGTGACCTTGATGTGGTAGTCGGTCAGATAGTCGCCGCCGGTGCTGCTGTCGCCGGTCTTGGCGGTCGCGTTTATCACCCAGTCGGCGTGACGCTGTTCCTTGTCCAAATCGTAGATGGTCTTCGACACGGTGTTGGCCGTGTCTTTCTGGCTGGTGTGGATGCCGATTGCCGGACGTTCGCCCACGACGTACAGGGTGTCGCCCTTGTTGTTTCCGCCGGTGTCGCCGCCCTGATATACGCCGTCGTCGCTGAACGTGGCCTTCAGATAGGTTTTGCCGTCGTAGTGGAGGCTGGGCTTGCCTAGTTGTTTGACGAGGCTCGTGTAGTCGTCGCCGGTGATGGAGCGCGCGTATGCCGTCCACGTGGTCAAATTGTCCTCAATGTCGAGGTTGGCTTTCTTGGCGAGGTCGTTGCGTGTCCAGTAGTCAACCTGTCCGGTGGTCTGCGCCGTCCTGCCTGCGGTCTTGTCGTTGACCTGCATGGGGAGCGTGGCGCCGACGCTGATACGTGAATCGTATGACGTGTTGGCGGTATCCCATACGCGTGTGTCGATTATCTGCGCGGCGAGTACTTTGCCATGCTTGGCAGCCTGAGCGTATGTCGGATACCAGTCGAAATCATCATAGTCGGCCTTGGCTTGCGCGGTGTCGGTGGAGAAGTTGACGCCGTTGGGCAATACGCCCCATATGACGGGTTCCATGCCGTCATTGGTGCGGGTGTCCGACCACCAGAAGCGCGCGCCCCACGTGTTGTAGCTGTCGTGGACGGTGTATGGTTGGTCGGGATTGTCGCTTGCGGACAACGGGGTGAGGATGTCGGGGTCCCATTTGACCAAGTGGACGCCGAGCACCCTGCCGTTGCCGGTCGAATTCAGTTTGTTTTCGGCTGCGGTGACGATGCCGAACTTGGTGTTTTCCAACACTCGGTCGGAACCTTTGTATCTTTCCGCGTCCTGCCAGCGTCCGGTGGTCGCGTTGTCGCAACGTCCGACGGTGCGGGTGGATGCGTTCGTGTAGTACATGCTCTGGATGAATGCTCCGGGCAGTCTTACTGTCCAGTTGCCTGATGCCAAGTCGTCGTCGGCGACCGATTGGTTCGTGTTCGTATCGGACGTGTCGAGCGTCATGCCGGATACGCTGGTGGCCGACAGTGCGGTATCGGTGATGGTCACGTTGCCGGTCTGGTCTTTGCCATAATACTGGGCGGCGGTCTTGCCGTCCGTGGTGGCGGTGGGGAGGATGAACGTGAACTCGTCCACGTGCAGTGCGGCTACCTGCTGTTGGGTGAGGGAGCCGTCCATGTATGCGGTGGAGCATTTGCCGAATGAGGTGTACTGTCCGGCGTTGGCGCACGGGTAGTTCAACGTGTCGTAGCCGGTGAAGCTTACGTTGACGGTGGTGCCTTTGTCGGTAATGGTGCCGTCGTCGTAGACGGTGGTTCCGTCGTTGACGGACTCCTTATCCACGGTGATGGAGCTGGGGAAACTACCATTGTGGTCGAACGAGTCGCACTTCCTGTTGTGAGTGCTCTTTCCGTTCCACTTATAAGTGGTGGTTTGGTGGATTCTGTCCCAAAGTATCGGCTGCCATTGCTTTTCACCCGCATGCTTCGCATGCTTGTCGTCGTCGTCCTGAAACACGCTGGACACGTTCAGCTTGTAGCCGATGCTTCCGGTGGGCACTTCGATGCCCTTCAACCCCTTCGACCTGTCCTTCCAACGCATCGCGGTACGGACGAGCACATGCAGTTGGCGTCCCTGAATCTTGCCTTTGCCTTTGTTTGGCGCGGTAGCGTCACCCGTATTGAAATCGTAGGTGCCGCCGCCCGTAATTTGGTATTGCAGGCTTATGTTCAGGTTGAGTTTCGCGCTTACGGTCACGTCCTTTGGCGTGTCCGACATTGCCTTGTGTGTTCCGGTGTCGGTGGGATTGTTCTTGTTCCATGCTGTCCACGCCTGTACGGTCGGGCGGAATTTGTATCCGTGTGGCGCGGCTTTGACTTTGACCGCGAGCTGGATGGCGCTGGTGCCGGGGTTGACGGTCGGACTGTTGGAAGTCGGCTCCAACAGGCGATAGCAGGTGTACACTTGCGTCTTCACACCGTTGATGGTTTCGGTCGTGAGTTTCGGCTGATAGCCGGGAGTCTGGTCTACCCAACCCATTTGGTCGGTGTCGAACGTGACCTTATCCGCCGGATAAGGCAGTTCGAAATGGAAGCCGACACGGGTACGCTTGTAATAGTCCATGGTCGAATCCGGGGTGACGGTGTAATCGTAGTCGTAGATTACATCATCGAACGAGCGGACTATATCATTGCTCGCGTCCTTATCGTCGCCACGCTCATTGTCATTGTCGAATGGTGCGGTTCCAGTGACTCGGTCGGTTAGTTTGAGTTTCGACACGTATGCGGTGTCCGTGTCGAGCATGTCATGAATGGTAACGTCTTTAGCATCTTCCGGAGCGGATTGCGCTCGGATACTAGTGTCGGCGTGAACGTCCGACTGTGTTTGACTGTCAGCATTACTACTGCCGGTAATGTCTGACTGGGTGTTGCCACTATTAGTGTCGGCGTTCCCACTATTACTGGTGTCGGCTTGGACTTGCGTGGACGAATCCACCGTCAAATCGTCAGCCAAAGCGGTAGACGCGGACAATGCGCCACCACCGAACATTGTCGCCGTAGCCAAGATAAGCGCGGCAACCTTTCTCAGGCCGGGTTTCATAACCTTGAGCTTCCCTTCTGGAGAGTGTGTCATGAAAACGGGAGAAGGGCTGAAAAGAAGCCCCCCCCCCGCGCGTTTTTTGATTGTTCAGTTATAAGTATGGAAAGCTGGTCTCAAGTACGGTTTGCAGGAGAGTTCCCAAGGCCAGCCTTCCGATTTTTGCCCGCTCCGACCATGCTTCTTCCAATCTTTGGCAACTGGTTGAAGCATGGTTTCATGTCGGGGAGGGCAAGGCTTTATCTGTTATTCGGCTTTATGGGCCGGTTTCTTCTTGTCCGGGTCGGATTCGGTTTCGGTCTCGGCATTGGATTGACCGTCGGAGGATTCTTCGGTCTGGCTTGCGGTCTTACGTTTGCCAAGCTTCTTGACGGCCATGGCCAACAGTCCGCCGACTGCGGCGAGCACGATGATGACCAGTCCGATGATTCCGGTGTTCACGCCGGTCTGCGCGAGGTCGCTTACGCCAGCGGTTCCAGCGCCTCCGAACAGTTTCTTGGTGACGTGAACCTTGTAATCCTTGGACACGAGTCCATCTCCGGATGTGACGGTGAGTGTCGCATCGGCACCATTCTTGTTGATGGTGATGCTCATTCCCGAATCCTTGTCGTATTGACCTACGACCGTCCACTTGTCGGGATTGTCCACAGCCACTTCGTAGGAGGTTTTGTTCGGGTCGAATCCGTTAATGAGCTTGCCGTCCACGGAGATGCCGGTGAGTTCCGCCTTGTGGGTGGCGGCGGTGATGTAGGTGACGGTGTAGTCATGTTGGGTGAACGTATTGCCGTCCGGAGAGAGCACGCTGACCGTATACGTGTAGGTCATGCCCTTGTGGGAACTGGACACTACGGCGCTTTGGCCAACCTTCGTCTCATAGGAGAAGGTGCCGCCTTCCGGAATGTCGAATTTGTCGGATGTGACGGGCACATACTTGCCGTCCTTGCCAACGTAACCGACGGATGCGAGGCTCGTGTCAGTCTGAGAGTCTGGTGTCTTGACCGGAGACTGTTCCACCGGCTCCTTCGGCTGGAATTCGGTGACGGCGGTTTTGACAGGACGGGTTACGGTCACACTGTAGGTGCGGCTTGCTCCCGTGGCGGTGTCGGTGACTGTCCATTCCTGTCGGTTGGATTGTGCGCTTTGGGTCACGTTTCCGGCTTTGACGGTTACTCCTGCCGGGGCTTCCGGTAGCAGGTAGGCGCTGGTGTTCGCGTCTTTCAATGCGACCACATAGTCGAGCCTGTTCGGATTCCAATTGTCGATGAGCGTGCCTTTTTCGGCTTTGCCGGTGAGATTCACGTAGATGCCGTTGAGTTTGGCGGGACTGTCCGGTTGGATGTCGGAGGTTTGGAAGTTGACTCGTACCGTGTAGTCCACGCCGTTCACGTTGACTGTGATGATTCGGCTGGTGCCGTCAACACTCAGTTTCGGACGGGATACTTCCGCGTCGAGACCATGTTTGGCGGAGAGGGAGAAGGAGTCCTTCGCGTCGGAGGCGGGAAGGTCAACGACTTTCTGATGGTTCTCATCAAAGTCCGTCTTATTGATTTCGTAACTCTTGGACTTGCCGTCGGAGGAAGTCTGGGTGAGCGTCATCTTCGTGAAGTTCTTATCCTCGGGACGAACGTCTCGGGTTCCCACCGTGTAGGCTTGTTCAATCTTGTTGCCGTGTCCGTCATCGACGGTCACGGTTCCCTCTGCTGTTCCGGAGAGCACGACGATATTATGCTCGTTGTCGGCACCCACCATGGTCTTGGGAGTGGATTCCCATTTGACGGTGGCTTTGTCCTTGTTGGACAGTGTGACCTCATGGTAGGAAGGACTGTTGTCCTTGTCGGACAGGCCCGTTGCGGAATATCCGGCGTGATAGGAACCATCTTCGTACTTGCTGAAAGGAGTCCCCTTATCGGTGCCATTGTTCAACGTGATTTCCTCGCCAATCGAATATTCGAATGGTACGGTGATGTCGAACTGCGGCAAGCCTTTATCCGGGTTCGCGTCGGCATGGTAGACGGCTGTGCCGGATACGATTGCTGTGCCGAGCTTATCGCCCGAAGTGATGTGTTGTTCCCTGAAGGTCGGTTCAATCGTAAACTTGGTGTTGTCGTCTTCGTTCAGTGAGCCGATGGTCACGGTGGTCGGACGGACGTTCACGGTCGGAGTGGTGAGGGACTGGTTACCACCCGCGTTCGGAAGATTTATGAGCGGAATCTGCTTATCTCCAACCTGCGCGTACCAAGTGTTGGTACGTGAATAATCTCCCAAGTTGACGGTCATATGCCAGATTTTGGTTTGTTCGGTCTGAACGTCCGTGTACTCGTAGTTGCCTGTGGCGACGCCGGTTGCGGATGTCACGTGAGTGGCGTTGTCCACGCTGACGTTCCATGCGATGTTCAGGCTTTTGCCGTTGGACAGTTTGACTGTCTTGACCTCATTGCCGTCCTTGTCAACGACCTTGCGGTCTTTGCTCACATGATAGGACTTGTTGGCGGGCACATTGGCTACGGCTTCCACGGTTCCGTCCGGGTTTTCTCCGGATACGGTGAACTGGGTGCCGTCGGCCAGAGTGATGTTCTCACCCGTGGAATATTTGAACGGGATGGAAACGTCGAACGCCGGATTGCCGTTCTTAGCGCCGACATGGTAGACGGCTGTGCCGGTCACGTCCACTTTGGCGAACGTGCCGTTGGCTGTGAGGCGTACGTCCTTCAGGTCGCCGTGGTTCAACGTGAACGTGTCGTCGGAGTCGTTCGTACGCACGGTGATACGTCCCGGAACCTTGTCGGACGGTTCGCTGGCCGTGTAGGATTGGTCGCCGGTTTCCGGATTGTTCGTGAACTGGAACGTCTTCCCTTCTACCTCACCGCTCCAAGTGTCGGTACGGGAGTAGGATTGGTTGACTTGAATCGTCCACTCGTATTCGGCTTTGGTTTCCGGGTCGATGGTCTTGTACTTCTGGTTGACGGTTCCCACGACGGTGGTCACATGGGTTTTGGAGTCAGTGGTCTTAGACCATGTGATTGGCAGTTCTGTGCCGTCGGACAGTTTCAGGCTGGTGATTTCCCTGCCGTCCTTGCCGACGACCTTGCCCGCCTTGTTGACGGTGTAGTCCTTGTTCGCGTAGTCCAACACGGCGGTCCTGCCGTTCTGTCGGATGGTGAACGGGGTGCCGTCCTTCAAGGTGACTTCCTTGCCGTAATCCTTCGTATAGTTCACGGTCGCGGCGAATTCGGGGAGGATTCCTCCTGCTTCCTTGGAGTATCCGGCTGTGCCGGTCTCGTGAATCATGCCGAGTTTGCCCGCGCCGGTGGTGGCTCCCGGCGTGATGGTCGGATTGGCGAGGGTCACGTTGCTGCCGTTGCTGCCGGTAACTTCCAGTCGTTGAGGAATGGTGTTGCCGGTCATGGACGCGAGCTGTTTTCCATCCTCGTCGGATGTGGTGAATGGGATGTCGTTGCCCTCATAGTTAGTTGACCAGCTGGCGGTGTTGGATGCGGTCACGCTCGTGTGCGTGTTCCAACCGTAGGCGTCGATTCGGGTTCCGCTGTCCCAGTTGAAGTCCATGATTTCGACTCTGGCGGTCGCGGTTCCGGTTTTGGTGACGGTGTAGCCGTTCCTGTAATCGTATGTGGGTTTCGACCAGTCGATTGCGGCTGTGGTGCCGTCCGACAGGCGGACGGTGTTTTCGGACGGATTGCCGTCCTTGTCCAAGGTCACGCCGTTCAGTGTGGCGTTCGCGGTGTTGGTGTCGCCTTGCACGACGAACTTCGTCCCGTTCTTTAGGGTGACTTCCTTGCCGTAGGTTTCGTCCACGTTCACGGTCAGTGTGACCTTGCGGCTTACGGTGTCAGACTCATCGAATGTGCCATTGTAGGTGACGGTGCCGGTCAGATGGCTGACGCCGACTTTACTGTGGTCGATGTTGAGGGTCGGGGTTTCAGCAGACAATGCGATAGGCTTGTCCTCGCCGTCAAGCGTGGCGGTGGCGGCTTCCAACGGGTCGCCGTCGTACTTGTCGATGGTGGCCGTATAGTTGCCGTCGCCGTCCTTCTCGTAGGTGACGGTCTGCTTTCCGTAGGTGGTTTGGAGTTTACGGCTTGTCGTGGTGGTCTCGCCGCCGGAAGTGGATAGCGGGGTCGTCGTATTGGCGTCGTCAACGGCCAACGCCGTCACAGCTCCCGTTCCCATGGAGCCGACGGCCATCACGGCAGCAAGACCCACGCCACCGATTTTCTTGGCGGCATTGTTCCAATTGTCACTCATTCAATGTCCTATCCGAAATGTGAAACGTTTCCTTTGCGGATTTCGTCTACCACCTTAGCGGACATGTATGCCGTCAACCTCGTATAGGTGGGAAAATACCTTGAAAAAAATTTCAGGGTGGACGGTATCCAGACTTTTGCCGGATTGTCCACCCCGAAAAAATCGTTTTGGGAAATGTCATGCCCTCTGGGGAAGGTTCGCTTTAAGCAGGGGTTCGGTGTCGGTGTGGTGTCCGCGCTTGTTGTACCAAGACACGACGCTCATGCCGCTGGCCTTGTCGCGTAGGGTGATGCCGTACTGTCCCTCATGCTTGCCGGTGCCGACATGCACGGCTTGGGCGGGTACCGGATTGTTCTGGTGCGAATAGTTGAACATGCTACGGAATCCGTCGGCGTCGTTCGCCTCGTATCCGACACGGGAACCGTATCCGTCGTAAAGGGTGTTGGTATGCTCTCCGCGAACCGCGAAGGACACTTCCTTGTCCTGATGGCGCATTTCGATGCTGTCCTGTGGAATGTTCATGTTGCCGGTCTTACGGCGCATGAGCTTGGCGGCGCTTTCGCTGTCCACCGGATGATAGTAGTTGGATGCGGCTTTGTTTCGACGGTCTGCGACTTTCGACTTGTAGTCCGCGTACTCCTTGTCGCTGCTGAACTCGCCACGGGCCTTCTCGACCTCGGTGCCTTTGTTGTTCATTTCGATGGTTCCCCAAGAGGTCACATGGTCTCCACTGGTCTTATTGCGGTAGAACTCCTTGCGGAAGTGCAGGGCGTTCTGCGGATGGCCGTTCGCCTGTTTGCCGGTACCGGCGCTGATGGCGCATTGCACGTCGTCCAGTCCTTCGGCTTGCATGGCGCGGGTCATTCGGGTCAAATCGTCGCCCGGAACGATAGCCATTGGGGAGCCACCCTCATTATGCGGGCGGGGGGCACGTTTCAGAAGACCGGTCTTCGAGTCTCGCTTCAAGGCTGGTGCGACGTGCGTCTTGCCTTCCTTGTCCATGTAGACGAACACTTCTGCGGAACGCGCGTCGGCATTGTTCAGACCAAGCTTATTCTCGTAGTAGTGGCGGGCTTTGACCTCCGCCTCCGCGAAGTCCTTCGGGTCGATGTGGTACACCTTCGCGTTCTCGCCTTCGAACGCGGCACGGTTGACCTGCTCGTTCGTTCGGGCGTTCAGGGTGTCGTACACCTTACCGTCCTTACGCCCCTCCAATTGTGCGGCACGACCGCCGAAACTGGTCTCGTCCAACGGCAGGTTCTCGCTGACCGGCTGGAACTTGTTTCCACGACACATGCTCAACGTGTGTTCCGGGGCCTCACGGTCATGGTTGATGACTCCGAAGCAGGTGTTGCCGGTGGACGCAATGGCGAGCTGTTCGCCGTCCTCGGTGCCGGTGATATGCACTCGTTCGTGAACCTCATGGTTTTTGAGCGTGCTGAAATTACGTCCGCTCGCGCCGACGTGCATCATCTCATAGCCGCTGGGCATTTGGGAGAGATTGTTCTTGTAGTACTTGCGCACGTTGCCGCGACGGTCAACGTACTCATGCCAGCCGACAGTCAAACCCCATTCAGTCCACTGTCCGATGGGGTTTCGCGGCTGTGCCGGATTGTAGGCCATGTCTTGTCCTTCCTCGACCTGATTCCTCCCCGAACGGGAGGTTTTTCCAACATCAGATTCCAGTCTACAATCCTCAAGGTCTATAAAAGGCGAAAGAAGGTAATCTACCGGTTTTTCTTACGCTTCGACTTCTTGGGAAAATGGTCGGAAACGTGGACGAACACGGTTTCAGCGAACACGCCCACATCCTTGGTGAGAATCCTCAAACCCTTCCACAGCAATCGTCCCCACGTCTCCCCCAATATCCAGAAGCCTACTATCAGGCCGAAAAGGGACAGGATGGATTCACGAATGTCCAGTCTGCCATCTGCGGGAACGTCGAACGACATGTAGATGACGGTCGCAAACAGGATACTCGCCCCGAGCAGGGTCTTGCCCAATACGCTTTTCCAACTCATTTCAACCTCCGGTCGTGTTCCTCCCAGCTCGCGTCCGCTGAATCCGCTATCGCTTCCAACATTTGGAACCCGTCCGGCACGGGGAACACGAGCAGTCTGACCAAATGCCGTCCGCCATGGTTCAGATTCTTAGACCGGACGAACGCCACGCCCTTGCAATAGTTCGACGTGGTGCCATGCCATGCGCCGACGTTCGTTCCCGCTTTCAGAATCGCGTTCACGCTTTCTGCGGTATTGTCCGGGTCGGCCTGCGCCACGCCATACGGGTAGGCGATGCTGGCGATGACGATGTACTTGCCGTACCCGCAGTAGGGTTGGCGTTTCCAACACTCCTCCGCGTAGGCGATGAGCTGTGAGCCAACCTTCTCACGCACGCCCAACGTGTTGCCCCTACCCCACGTGGTCGCCTTGCGTTGACCATGCTGGCGGGCTTTCAAATCCGAATCCGTGTAATTGCTGGTAATCCAGATTTTGTCCGGCACGCTGAACTTCACCTCATAGCCGTCACACCATGCGGGACGCTCCCCCACGGGAATGTTCCTCCACATGCCGACCACGCTCGACGCCAATCCGCCCGTAATCTGATACTGCGGGTTCTCGTCGGAAATCGGAATGATGAGAATGTCCAGCAGATAACAGCCGGAAGGCGCTTCGATGGGCGATTGCAGGTAGATGGTCGAATGCCGGTGCAGACTATCATCATCGTCCCACAGGCGCACGTCGGAACCGGCGTCGATTATCGGCTTCACGGTTTCGGCGGCTCGTGCTGGGAACACGTTCCCGCCATGGGGTGCCGACACCGTGACCACGGCCAGAAACCGTTCCACCTTCCACGCCTGTTTCATCGTTTTCAGATTCCGCCACTTGTCTTTCGCATACCGACGGATTCTCGCACGCCGTAAGGCACGCGTCTTTTCGGTCTGCACGGTGTCGGTGCCGCTCCACCATTCGACGGGGATGGTGATGGTCAGACGGTATCCGCCGCGTTTAACCGCTACGGTTTGACGAACCATGACGCTCCTCCGAACCATGACGATTCTCCGAACGGACGGTGGCTGCCGGACTCATGCACGCCCAGACAGTGCTGGCACATGGTCTCCCCGTCGTATGGGGTTTTCCTGACGCCGCAGCGGACGCAACGGCTGGTTCCCTTGTCGGTCGGATGCAGTGTGAATCTCATTTTCGGCTCCCCATCTCCAATGCGCTGATATCGGCTTTTAGAAGGTCGATGATGTCCTTACGGGTATGGTTGGTCTCGATTTTGCCGGAAACCCCGTGAAGGGCCTTTAAAGCGACGATACGGTCATGTTCGGCAAGCCACTCATCGTAATCCTTTTCGTCTGCGGGAAGACCGGTCTGAACGTAGGCACCATCGCAATACCGGCCACGAACGGTCTCATCATCAAGAGGCCGAACCGGCGAACCAGTCGGAAGCGCGATAGGCAAAAGCATGTTTTCTCTTTTCCGCTAGCCAATGTGGACTAATCCAGTCTAACGGAAACAACATTGGAAGAATCTGAAAAGCACGGAAATACGACGAAGAGAAAAACCAGCGAAACGGGAGGGGCGGGCTTTTTCTTCTTTAGGGAACCCGGGGTAAAGGATTCTCGCTTGTTAACGGTTCACACGGTTTCAGATTTTATCCGGTTTTCTTAAGCAATGAGAAAAGCCAGTGAGCGGTAATCTAAGTTAAGGATTAACCCGTCTCCATTCCCCGACATAGGGGGTCACGTCTGTTGGCCTCTACCCAGCAAAAGCATTTTTCCTATATTTTTTGCTTTTTCAAATTTTTTAAAATTTGAGCCCATATATATTATGTATTAGTTATGTATGTTATGTATATTTATGGGGATGCCTGAAAGCCCTTGTGGCAGTAAGGCTGAGAGACTGTTCTTATATTCAAATTGTGAACTTTTCATATTCAAATTGTGAACTTTCATATCTAAATCATAAACTTTTATATTCAAATCATAAGTCAAAAATAGGCAAAAAATGTTTTTCCATACTCAAATTGTGAACAATAGGGTGCTGTAGACAGTGTTGTTGAAAACCTCATAAAATACAGCCCACAGCCTACAATAAAGAAAAAGAGAACCCCTCTGCAATAGGCAGAACAGGGGGGTTCGCTAAAAACCAGAGTAAAAGGAAGTGGTTTCATGTCCAATGATACACCAGCCGTCAACAAAAAAGACATCAGCTATTCCCCTAGCCTCATGTCGCAGATTGCCATGTTCCCTCTCAAGAACCCCGGTGACGTCCGATTCGTGGAAAGGACGAACGGATGCGTGTCCGTGGCGGTAATGCAATCGATGTGGGGTTGGACATATGGGAAGATACCCCGCCTATTTCTGATTTATACTCGTTCTTTGGTGCAAACAGGCTCCGACAAAGTGGATATGGAGCACCATATCGTCAAGATAGATAAGTCTTTCCACTTATTCTGTGAACAGGTTGGATTGGCGGCTGGAACCAGTGTCAAAGATGTCGAACAGTCTCTTCTTTGCTTATCCGGAACGACTTTCACGATTTCCCTAATCGGCAAAAGTCCTAATGGGAGACATTTCATAGAGGGGCGTAACCTACGTCTTGTGAGTCAATTCCATCTGCGTTTCAATAACTCCAAGTTCGACTATCCGGGTTTTAAAGATGATGGAGACCCGTCTTCTTATATCCAGTTCTCTGAGGAGATGTGGAGTATGTTCACTGACAATCCGGTGCCGTTGAACAAGAGAATCACCTTCGAGCTTGGCAAGTCGGCTAGAGCATTGGATATCTACCAGTGGCTTGCCTATAGAGCTTATGGGTTGAAGAAGCCTTTGTTTGTTCCATGGCAGTCTCTCAAGGCTCAATTCGACATATCGGATACGCCCATGTATTCATTTAAACAAAAGTTCAGTAGAGCCTTAAACAAGGTATGTAAGGCTTGGCCTGAAATCAAAGTCATATGCGGGAAAAACGGGCTAACCTTATACCCCTGCAAGAGTTCTCTGGACTCCGAGGAACCAGTCCAAAAGACTCCCCAACCGGTGAAGCCAAGGCAGGTGGAACTAAACCCGTTTGCCTAATCCAGCCTTCTCAATGAGTAGAAACGTATTCTCCTGTTTTCTATCGTCGGGCTTACACGTGGCAAACCGTTAATTAGTTAAGAAAAGAGCGGTCATATGATTGACAATAGCAACGAAGGCTACCTTCTGAAAGTTGCCGACAATCTGAAACTTATACCCATCGCTGGCGTCTTCCCTATAGAGAATACGGGAGCTGAGTTCTTTGAGAAAAGGAACGGAACGGTCACGGTCAATATTGCCCCGGAAAGAGGAAAGTGGGCTTATGGGAAGATTCCTAGGCTTATTCTTCTCTACTTGAGTTCTTTAATCATGGAAAGGTCTGAGAAAGTCGATTTCGACAAAAAGACTATAGTCTTTAACGAATCATTCCGTTCTTTTTGCAAGCACTCTGGCCTAACATATTACGGCGGTTTGGCCGAAAAAGTAGACGAGATGCTGAATCGTATACTGAATACGACTATCCAGTTTAGGGGCCGGTTCGACGCGAAGGAAGAACGAATACTGGCCGTGGGAAACTATCGGATTTTCGATTACGGAGAATTCCACTTTCACGACGTGGACACTTCTCGGAAAACATATATCAGATTATCTGACTTGCTGTGGCGGATTCTTACGGAGAATTGCGTCCCCTTGAACAGAGGTATCGCCGCCCAATTAGGACGTTCCCCCAGAGCTTTGGATATCTACCAGTGGCTTGCCTATCGAACATATGCCCTGAAAAAGCCCGTCGTCGTTTCTTGGGAGAATCTTCGGAGTCAGTTCGATTCAGCGGATACGCCGATGTACTCTTTCAGACGGAGGTTTTGCCGGTCGTTGGAGAAGGTGTCGGACGCGTGGCCGGAGCTGGCGACTTCCGTTGGGGAAAAAGGATTGACGCTCTATCCCAGCAGAAGCTCCCTCACTTCGGGAAAAGGAAAGGAAAAGGCTTTCGGACAGGGGGCCGTCTCTTCCGCAAAGGAGTCCGCCATGACGGAAAACCCGTTCTAACAAAAAGCTTGGGGCACCGGTTTTTCGATGCCCCAAGCTTTTTGTTGGGAAACGGAGGGGAAAGAGCTATGCGACAACGTCGTTGTACATGGCGAAGTTTTGCGCGTCGGCCATATCCCATGCTGTGAATTCGACTTCCTTCAAGGACTTGTCGTATCCGCAGTTTCGGAGCGCGTAGCGTGCCGCCGCGTCGATGCCTTTGCCGTAGTGCCCGTCGGCTTCCGCCTTGTCACGGAGTTCGGCAATGCCATGCAAGGCCGCGCTGATAGCCATTCCGGCCATTTTCGTCACGTCATTGTCCGCGCTGATGGAGAACGGTTGCCAATCGCATGCGCCGCTTTTCTCGAACACCCAGAATTGCATAGCCACAGGCTTGCGTCTGGTGCGTTGGAATGCTTCCGCCGGACAGTTCGCAACCGCCTGACGGTAGAACGACGCCTGAATGTGATAACCGTATTCGATGACATGCTTGTGGAAGTCCGTGGCGCTGGCACTGCTCGCGGTCTTCAAATCCACGAGATAGTCAACGCCGGTCGGAATCAAATCCGGCTTGGCTTTCAATCCCAAGCCGGTATCGTCATCCGTCCACACGATGCACTGTTCGCATGTGCCTTTGCCGATAAGGTCGTACATGTCGGGACGGGAGTCGATGATGTTCTGCTTCATGCGTTTGAGCAACTGCATATCCTTGTAGGATACGACGATGTTGCCCATCGCCTCTTGCGCTTCACGCCATGCTTTGTTGGCTTTGTTTTGGAAGGTCTGCCCCTCGTCAAGGCATACGACCTCGCTCGTGTTCAACAGGTAGGCGTGGAATGCGGTTCCGAACTTCATCGCGTCAGTCGGCGTATGGTCGCCCAACAGTCGGTCGTAAGCCCATTCCTTCGGATTTTTCAGGAACGCTTTCAACTGGCTCTGGTCGAGCGCGTCCATGGCGAAGTATTCCTCGTCGGTCGCGTCGATGATTTTCGCTTGGCTCATGGAGGATTACTCCTCTTCGTCTCCGGTGATGGAAGTGTCTTCGCCTCGCGCTTCGGCGTCGGCCTTGACCGCGTCTTCGTCGGGCAGATGCACTTCGACCTTGTTGGTTTCGGCGTTCTGGAAGATAACAGGCTCCTCATAGTCGATGGGTTCGCCGGTCTGCGGGTCGAACTCCGGCTGGAGCTTCATGTTGTCAACGTAGTTGTAGGGGTTTCCATCGGCTTCGGCCTGTGCCCGGTCGATTTCCTCCCACGCGTCCTGCCATGCGGCGTACTCCTCCGCATAACCCGGATATGGTTCGATGTGGCGAATCTCCCAGTCAAGGAATTGTTTATCGGTGATGGGCTGGGATGGTTCGAAACTGTTGGTCAGAGAGTCCGGAATCGGAACCGTGTATGATGCTCGGTTCCTTTCCTCCTCCTCGTCGGTCATCGGTTCGTCGAATACTACTTCGGAGTGGCCGTAATCGGTTGCCATTTTGGTCTTCTTTCTGATTTGCGCGGACATTTCCAAATATTGGACGGTTTCCAACCACATGCCGTGTGGCATTTCAAGTGGGTTTTTCTCCCACCGTTTATATGTGCTTGTTGACACGTCCAGTACTTCGGCTGTTTCAGCCTGTGTTTTTCCCGCTTGTATTCGAAGGTTGCGTAATGAGATGTTTCCCATTTTTTTAGACAACTCCTTTCCTACAAGTTTCAACCCAACTATAGCATTGGTTCACTTTTGAGCCAAATCGTATGATTGAGTATGCTGATAATCCTTGAAATTCAAAGGGACACGCCTGATTTCACAATAGTTCAAATATGACCTATACTTGGACATGTCCACATAAAAGAACTGACTTCCTCCACTCATGTCAAAGCATGTTCAAACTGTTTTCCGAATGGAAAAGGTTCATGCCTGATATTGGTGTGAGAGGAAAACGAAAATAAAGGAGAAAGCCAAAAATGGCAGAGCAAGAGCAGTCCGCGTCAGTGCCGTCCACGCTCGACGTGTTCCTCCCCCATATCACTCTTGGACGTTGCTCCCTCTTCGAGCCTTACGTTTTCAAGCAGAGCGACGATGACAAGAACAAGGACAAGGTTCCAAGTAAGCCGTCCTACATGTTCCGTGCGATTCTCGACAAGCGTCGTGACCGCGCCATTATCAAGAAGATTTCCGGCTATCAGAACGCATATATCGAAGAGCTGAAAGCCAAGCGCATGTTCGACAAGCGTGCCGCAATCCACTTCGCCCTCGTTGACTGCGATAGTGAGGAAGTCGAGGATAAGGACACCGGCGAACTGGTAATCATGTCCGAACGTGATTCCTCGCTGAGGGGCAAGTACATGCTTTCCGCCAAGTCTCGCGCAACCGAACCGCCGAGCGTCGGCTGGGTCGATGACAAGAACATCCTCCACCCCATGCCGAAACATTTCATCGTGAACGAGGAAGACCCCGATTCCGTTGAAGAGTACGAACGCCGACTCGACTTCTGGAAAGACAAGGTGTATGCGGGACAGTATGCGAGTGCCGTGCTTCGTCTTTCCGGCTGGCATCAGGCCAAGATTGGTCAGGGTGTGACCGGTCGAATCAAGAGCGTTGTCATTATCGGCGGCGGTACTCCGGCTGGCATCATGTCCCTTGAGGATGCTTTCACCGAAGAGCAGATTGCTGAAATGGTCGCATGGCGTGACCAGATGGTACCGGATTACGAGTCGGGCGACGACCCGTGGAACAAGCGTGTCAAGCTTCGTTCCAGTTCTGACGTTGACGATTATGCTGAGGATGACGATGTGGAGGAAGAGGAGACTCCGAAGCCGCGTCGCAAGGCGAAGCCGGTCAAGCCGGTCGAACCGGAACCGGAAGAAGAGGACGACTACGAGTATGAGGAGGAGGCTCCGAAGCCGCGTCGTAAGACCAAGCCCGCCCGTAAGGTGAAGCCGGTCGAACCGGAAGAGGAATACGACGGCGTGGAGGAAGAGGAGGTTCCCGCTCCCCGACCGCGTAAGACCCGTAAGCCTGTCAAGGAAACGGTCGAAGACGATTACGACTCCGACTTTGACGAGGGTGCGGACACCGAATGGTGATTGACTGATTCTAAAGAGTTATCCCAACCTACAAGTTTCTGTTGTAGGTTGGGATAACTCTTTTTAGGCTAGAACATCACGCCGCTGTTGCCGTCACCACCGGTGGACGGTTGCGACGGTGTGGATGGAGTCGATGGTGTGGACGGGGTTGACGGCGTGGACTGCTGTTGCCTTGGAGCCGTATACTGCCGTTGCGGCGTATACGTGTACGTGTATTGCCGTTGCGGCGTGTAAGTCGGCTGGGACTGCTGTTGCTGTTGGGCCTGCTGATTTTTGGCCTCCTCCTCGGCTTTCTTCTTATCCTCTTCCGCCTTCTTCGCATTATCCGCGTCGGTCTTGGCCTTGCTGACCTTGCCCACCACATCTTGCAGACTGGACACCGCCTTGTTGGCGTCGGCCACATTGTCAGCCGTCACCTGCGTATCTTTCCACTGTTTGACGAGACTGTTCATGGTCTTCTTATCCGACGAATCCGGAGCGTCGCCAAGTTTTCCGGCTTGGTCGATGAGACTCTTCAACTTATTGGACACGTCCACGCTCTTCGACTGCAACGCCTTCCGATACGCGTTGTCGGTCGCCTTGTATTGAGCGTTCAACGCCTTCATTTTCTTGCCGATTGCCGCTTCGGTCATCGGATTTCCTTCCGTGGCCTTGCTGAGCTTGTCACACTCCCCCAGCGTGGTCTTGTCGTCCTTCACGAGACTGTTCTTGATTTCCTTAATCAGGTCTTTCGCGTCGGCCACACGCTTGTCCCAATTGTTTTGGGCTTTCGTGAGCGAATCCTGCTTCTTTTGGATTTCAACCTGCCGGGCCTTCTCGGCTTGGGCGTGAGTGTATGTCGAATAAGCGTAATAGCCACCACCGCATAGAAGCGCGATACCGGCCAGAATCACCACGACCATGATAATGATTTTACGGATTCTGCCACCATCGCCTTCACCGTCGGTGGTGTTTTCGGCTTCGGCATCATCCGCATAATCCGGCAGTTCGCCGTCGAATTGTTGCGGCGGAAAACCGGAGGACTGTTCTACGGGCGTACTGTCGAACTGGTTTGCCTGTATACTGTCATCCCAGAAACCGTCATCCTCCTGTTGTGGCGCGGATTGTTGTTGCTGGGGTGCCGACTGTTCCTGACCGTTGGAACCATCCTCCCACCATTGGCCTTCACCATGGTCGTTGAAGATGCTGTTTCGACGGTAGAAGTCATCATCCGGCTGGTTGGACTGTTCGCCGTTCTGCTGGTTCGCCGGTTCGGTGTCGGATTGGCTCACCGGCGTATTGTCGTACTGGTTTTCCTGTCCGCCGTCGAATGGGCTTGCCTGTCCGCCGTCATCCGGTTCAGGCTGTTGGGCTGGAATCTCATCTCCCCAAATATCATCGTAGGCTACCGGAGCGGCGTTCTGTCCATACGGCGAATTGTCGTCACTGCTCCCCCATATATCCGGCTCGTTGGACGGCTGGCTTTCCGGCATACCGTTCAACTGGTTTGCTGTTTCGCCTGTGGGATTGTCTCCCCAAATATCCTGCTCACCGTCCGACTGGATTGCCTGTCCGCTGTCCGACTGTTGAACCGGCTGAACGTCGGATTCATCTCCCCAGAAGTCTTGTTCGCTGGCCTGCCTGTCCGCCGTTTCACCATTCGACTGTTGGACTTGCCTGCCTGTGGGATTGTCTCCCCAGATATCCTGTTCGCCGTTCTGTTGGAACGCCTGAACGTCATCGGACTGTTGTTCAGGCATACTGGTCTGCTGTTGCGCCGGTTCGCCGGTATTCCAGAAATCATCATTTGACTGGTTTGCCGTTTCGCCGTTCGACTGTTGCGCCTGACCGTCGGCATACTGTTGTTCCGGCGAATCAACACTCCAAATATCCGCTTGACTGTCCTGCTGGCTGGCCGGATAATCGGCTTGTTGCGGTTCCGCCTGTTGTGGCATGTCATCCATCCGCCAGATGGAATCCTGTTCCGCCTGTCCAACGTTCTGCCTGTCCGCCGTTTCGCTGTTCTGTCGCCCATCCGGATTGACGGTATTCTGTCCTACCGTGGAGGCATCGGACTGTTCCCGCATGTTCCACATGGAGAACGGGTCTATGTCATCTTCAGACTGCTGGTTTCCCGCTACACCGGTTTGCTGTTCTGCCGGTTCGCCGTAAAACTGTTGTTCCTGCTGGAAAGCTGACTGCTCTTCCGTTCCAACAGCCGACTGTCCGACCGGCTCACCGTAGTATTGCTCAGCCGGTACGCCGTTTTCGACGGGGGACTGCCCGACCGGCATACCGGAATCCTGTTCAACCGTTTCGCCTGTATCGGACGATGGGGAACCCCACGGGTCTTCCAACAGACTGTCGATATCGATGGAATCCTCATCGACCGTACCATCATTCTGCTGGCTGACCGGTTTCACATCGACCGGCTCCACCGGTTGACTGTTGAAACGTGGAGGCGGCGTTGTGGAGGACTGGTTTTCACTATCGGACGGTACGGCGTCATTCCGTTCCGCCTGTCCACCGTTCCGCCTGTTCGACGTACCATCATCGTTCCGGGAAGACGATTCTCCACTCGACTGCTTCGCCGTCGCACTGTTTTTCTTCCTCACAGTCGAAGAGGTGTTCCGCTTCGCCGGAGACTTCTTTTTCCTGCCCGCCGGTTTAGCGGCGGACTGCTCCACCGGCATGTCGGACATGTCCATCAAAAGAGACTCATCCAACCGGTTGTTGCCAATCAGAAAATCATCCTGCTCAGACATCTGCGAAACACCTCCAGACTATGATGGTCGGACTCTTACAAGCCCTGCTGTGCGGACTCTTTGGCAAGACTACGAGCGGCGGCTACCGCGCTCACGTGGGGCACGTCAACTCCAGCCGCATACAGTTTGCTCGCATGAGCTGCGGCGGCGGCACCTTTCAACGGTTCGTCCCGGTCTGCCACGTCACGACCGTCTTCACCGAATCCGCCTTCGGTCTCCAACCGGCTGGGGGAGTGGCTGTCATCCTCGTACATGGCACCGTCGTCGGGTTTTTCTGCGGCGGCGGGCACGGCCACGATGATGTCATCCCATGACCAGTGACCGGCCTCATCATTGCCTTTCGGGGGATTGTTCTCCAACATGTGCTCGCGAAGGATATCGCTCCAGCTTTTCCCATGCTTGTGGTCGTCCTCGTAGAAGCCCTTGTAAACGCAAGCCTCCTGACCGACAAGCTCGGCTATGCCGCAACCACGGGACACTCCAGCCTCGATAAGATAACTCGGCACAGTTGGAGCGTTCTTCGCATCATTCAGCACGGTGCCACGAACGGTATCGTTGACCTTGTCGCCCAACAGAATCTTCGACGGAAGATTGGTCCGGACACTCGGGTCAAGACCATTCTGGCTGGTTGCGGACTGGGCCGCATACATGAAGAAGATACCGCTGAAACGAACCGTCTGGCAGATTTTCAGCAACGCCATATAATTCATCGCACGGATACCCTTCTCGTATTCGGCTTTGATACGGGTCGGATTATCCTTCGACAATCCCGGCGGAACGGTCAACGGTGCCGCCCATTGCGCAATCTCATCGCACACCAACAGAATCGGCGGATACTGTTTACGGACATCCTCCGGCAGACCCCACCAATTCTCCTTGCCATACTGGTTGATGACATTCGCACGAACCGTGCTCAAGTCCAGAATGTGTTGCAAGGTGGCCGCGCAGGATTCCATGCTGTCGCAACCCCAACCATGGTCGATGACCCACGGACGGCACCATTTGAAATCGACGCTCTTGTACTTGTCGTCGCATACCGCGAGTTGGCATCCGGCTGATACTGCGGCATATACAAGACAGTTGATGACCACACTCTTACCGCCATTGGAAGCGCCCGCGACCAGCACTCCGGACGCGTCCTTCCAATCGTTGTACAACAGGTCACCGGTCTCACGTCCACGGTCGGGAAGCTTCATACCAAAGTAGGCGTGGCGCAAATCGCTTTTCTTCCAGAACTCCTTCGGCGGATTGATGACCGCAGGGAAGGTCGGCGGCACTCCCGGATACACGGTGATGACACCGTTCTCGGCATCAGCCTTGAAGAACCAGCCTTCACCGCCGATAATCTCAACGGTCTCCTGAATCTTCGTATCATGCTTGGAAGGACGATACGTGGCCGCATTGCCTTTGATACGGATTTTCCAACCACCCTCAGCGGTCGGCGTCAGACGAATAAGCCACGGATACTTCTGCAAGCCCAACGCCTCAGCGAACTGTTGGCGAATCGAAATGGTCTTATCGTCCATCAACTGCAACAGCACGACGCTCTTGGAACTGGTGCGCGGAATGAAATCGATTACCTTCCATGTCATGCCCGGCACATGTTTGATGGTCGGGTCTGTACTGTTGGCATAATTCAGTTCGATACGGGCGACGGTATCCTTCTGACGGGCTTCGCCCATACAGTCGGCGGCGTCGATTTCATCACCGTGTGCCATACCCTCCGTGAGAAGCTTCTGCATCTCCTTATCGTCGGTAGACATAGCCATCGGAGCGATGTAGGCGTAGAGTCCGTCCGGGCTGATGCTGTCAATGAGATAGCCTTCATATTTTTCAGGCTGGCGTGCGGCCTTCTCCTGAATTTTTCGGGTCAGACGCATCATATCGTCGGGATTGTGCGCGTCGAACCCGTCAGGGAACATTTTGGATAATCCGATTTTGATTTTCGGTCTGGTTTCAGGCATTGTGGTTTCCTCCTTCGAATGCGTGGGGTTGACTGATTGGTTTCAACGCTCCGAACCGGTCTTCGTAGAAGCCTTGTCCGGGTAGCAGTTGGAAGCTGTGGTTTGCGAGACGGGTGATGAGATGGCTCGCCTGTTCCCTGTTGGATGGGAGTACATATTCCTCGATGGGGGAGTACCCTAAGTGGACGTGACCACTATGGGAGATGACGTTCTTCAAAAGGGAATGCTCCTCCATGGGGAACGTGGATGATACAAGCACCAGATACACGCGCAGTCCGGAGATTCCGGTTTCGACTTCCCGTAGGCGTTCCTCGACGGCACGTAGATAATATCGGTCTTCGGTCTCTATGAGCGTGTCCAAGTCCTCGAAGACAAGCAGAAGCGGACGTGGGGTCGGGTCTCCTTCCACTCCATGCTTTTCGAGGCATGTTCCACGCCGTCTGATTTCAGCCACCGTCCGGTCAAGCACCTCCAACGTTTCGGCCTTTGCTTCATAGTCAACCTGACTGACGATGGGGGAGGGGAGCGGCTTGCCCTCGAAGTCGAAACGAATGACCGCATACTGTGCGGACAAAGCCTGCAACATGATGGAATCCGCAAGCATGGTCTTGCCCGAACCATGATTGCCGCTGATGGTCAGCATGTTCTGATTGCCTTCTTCAGTACGCCATTCGACCGGAAGGCCGTGAATATCATCACCTAGAATGAACGACATTTTTCTGGAATTCCCCTCCTTTGGGATTGTTGGAAAAGACGAGCCGGAAGAGCGGGATGATTACCATTCCTCTTCCTCCACGTCCTCGTCCTCGACGTTTTCCGAACCGTTGTTGGAAGTGAAGATTTCCTTGATATCCTCCACGTCGAGCTTTGTGAACTGTTCCGCAGCTCGCGGCATGTACTGCTGGTAGTCGATGGGTTCCGGGTTCGGAATGTCGGCAACGAGCTTAGCCAGTTCGTCCTGACCGCCCGAATACCATGTCTGCACGGCCATCAGAGTGCCTTGCATGCTTTCGTACATTCCACGACCGACCGGGATTAGACCATCCTCGTTCTTCAACGACTTCTGGGTGCGGTTCGCTTCGGAGAGATTCTGGGCGCTGACCACGCCTGCGGGGGAGTCCATTCCCAAGAGGATGCGGCCCAACGAACGGAAGAACGCGTTGCCGTTGTACTTCTTCATATCGTCCATCGTCAAACGCTGAGCGCCGAAAATGCATCGGATGCCAGCGGTACGACCCTGCACGATAATCTTGCTCAACGCGCTCATCGTCCGGGCGATGGAAGCGTTCGTGGCGGACACGGCGGCATTGTCGTTGGCAATCTGCATGTCCTTCTGAGGATTCTGCGTGGTTTTGCCGGTCTCCTGCAAGTACGAGTTGAACTCATCGAACAGGATGTTCAACGGTTTCAGATGCTTGCGGTCTGCCTCCTCCACGTCATCCGGATTCAGTTCGAAGATGTTGCCCACGCCATACTTGTTGTTGATGCGCACGCGTTCGGCCATCTCCTCACGCGCCCAAGAAATCACAGCCTCCGTCTCACGCAACTGGTACAGGCCGACGAACGCCAGAGCCTTCGGCTTCGCCCACTGGGTGAAATCGATGCAACCCTTCGACGGGTCGATGAGAATGATGTCCTCGCCTTTCAGCAAAGCCTCCGCAATGACAATCTGCGACGCGGACGACTTGCCACTACCGCTCTTACCGCTGATGAGCAGATGTGGCGTGGTCTTCGTATCCCAATACACGGGATTACCCAAATCGTCCACGCCAATCGGGAACTTGCGACGGTCGCACTTCTTGGCCGCGTTCCAATCGGCCATGACGCTTGTCGGGAACGGACTCTTCTTCGCCAACACCATGGAGAAATCCGTGCCGTAGGCTTGGATGATTCGACCATACGGATAATTCGCTTCGGTGAGGAATTTGCCGATATTGTATTGGGGTTTGTCCAAATCCAATCCGCCCGGAATCTGGAATTTGGCGAGCAGGACTTCCTTGTTGTTCGGAAGCACACCCAACGATTCGACGGTCGGCGTCTTGCCGGAACTGTCCTGAACTCCGGCCACACCCCAAGCGTCAGACAAGGCTAGTTGAATGAGTTCCTTTTGGGCGGCTCTAATCTTCCAATGGGACACACTGTCCGGGTCGGTGCCCAAATACGGGTTGGAGCACAGCCAGACGGTCGCACGGTCCGCCGACTGCCAATCCCAATACACTCGTTCGGAACCGACGGCGGCACTGATGTTCGCGCTTTTCCTGCGCACGTCGGCAACGGTTCCGCCACGACCCAAATGGAATCCGATACGCCAGATGGCCGTGTCCTTGCCCATCTGCTGACAGGAGTCGATGACCACTTCCGCACGGGATGGCATCACGTCCATGAGCGCCTTGTAGATGAGCGCCTGAGCGTAACGACGATATTCGGGACGGGAGCCGGTCAGACGGTCGATTCTCAAAGGGGCGTTGTCCGCCATGACCAGCGAGGTGATGCTGTTCTCCTCGATGAGTCCGACGAAATCCTTGGACGGGTCGAGACTCGATAGGTCGTATCTCATGAAGTCGGACGTGCGGTCTGGTGCCGTCAGCATTTCCGGCATGAACGAGATAGACCAGCCCTCACTGGTTTCGACAATCTTCTCTTCGTCGTAATTGCAGACGGGAAGATTCAGTTTCGACCCGACGATATCCTGCCAAGCCTTCTGGTCCTGTTTGAACCGGCGGGACAGTTCGATATACCGGTTGAACGATTTGCTTTGCGTCAAACCCGCCGGACGATACTTGTTGCCTTTGTCGTTCAGTTTCGTTTCGGGTTGGGCGGCGAGCATGAACGCGTTCTCCAAATCGGAGAAGATAGGCATTTTGATGATGTCAGCCGGACTGAACGGGTTCGCCAACCATTCCAATCCCAACTGGGTGATGAGAGCACCACCACTGGGAGGATTGTGCAACAGCATCAGCCATGCCGCCTCTTCCTCATCGTCTGCGGCGGCGTCGATGACCTGAACGAGCGGCGGACGTTTATGCCATTCGTTCTGGGCGCAATAATCGTAGGCGATGTCGGCAACCAGTTGGGCGATTTTCGTCCCGACCTTCTTCTTGGTGATGTCGGGAATGCAGGACTCGTCCTTGCCGTATACGATTCGCACTAGGCTTGGGTCGAACTGCCAGCCGTTCTCCTTGATGGTTTTGGCGGCGAGCAGGGCTATGAAATTGTATCCGCTTGAGGTGGCGGAGGAACGTAACGGCTCCACACCGGCTTTCAATACCTTTTCATTGCTTCTTGGAGCGTCATACTGGTCTTGCAAGCGGACGCGCATGACGTGCATCGGATTCTTGCGATGGCCGACCTTCTTGACTTGGGTGACGTAGGCTCCTCCCCACATCTTCGCCAAGTCGTCGCTTTTGACCCAACCGTCCAGCATGCGTTGCGCTTTTACAAGTTCACGCCAATACGCGGTCTGCTTCTTCTTGTCAAATTTCGTCACGAGCAACAGGAACAGAAGTGCGGGAAGACTGAGCGTCGTTGGAATATCCACGAACCCCAAATATGCGCAAGCTCCCAGTATAACAAGAAGAACAACAGCGGAGACGATGGCGGTGGTCTTCTGCGACGGCTTACCTTTTTGCAGGAAGGCGAACACGCTCACACCCTGATAGATATGCCGACGGTCTACAAGACGGTCACGCCAATGAATGACGCCCATGACCGACATGAAACTGAATATCATGTTGAACGGTATCGTCCACAAGCCGCATCCACGACTGGCGTACAGGCCGACGAACCAGCCGACCCACCATGAGACCCTATGCACGGCAAGCCAATCGGACTTGGACATGAGGTCTGTGAATGTCTCGGGGTTCTCATCGAACTCGTCGTCCTTTTCGGGACGGGAGTAAGGTTTCAGCCCGGAGAACATATCCTTCCAACGGTAGTAGACGTTGAGTTTCTTCGGGTCTACGGGGTCTGTCTTACGTGCGGGCGTCGGATAGGTGGCCGTGGTTCCTCCTACGAGGATTCCCAGCCAGATGAACGGCATGAGCGGAAGTCTCAGTAAAGTACAGAGGATTACGCCGATGATGATTATGAGTCCACACCAGAAGCCGCTCCAGATATGGGTCGGCTCTTTGCTCCTACTGCGGCTTCGTCCACCGCGATTCTGTGCCATCGAGGACTCCATTCATTATCTGTTTTTTGAATGTCGGAAATCTATTAACGACACTAATGGACTGTTTGTTGTAAACCTTTTGAAAACAGGAAAATTGTTTGGGGGAGGTTGGGGCTGGTTGGGGTGTTTTCTTGGCGTGTCGTCGTCTTGGGTGGCGAGTTATTGTAGAAAGTTTAGGTTCATGCTATACTGAGAATGTCCACAAAAAAAGTCGCCATAAGGAAACAAATTATGACCTAAAGAAAAAGGAGAAAACAAAATGGCAACGCTACTTATCTCGATTGGCACGTTCATCGTCTACTCGATTTGCGTCATCGTCCTCGCAATCGGAGGACTGTCCATGACCAGTGCAGGACAGACGTTCGAAACGATGTTCAACAACTTCTTCGGAACAGTCATCCCCTCAATCGCCGTCGGAGCATTCGACATCTTCACGTTCCTCATCTTCGTTGCCATCCTCCAAACCATCATCTGGTGCTTCCGAATCGAATTCCATGAGGGCAAACTGCGTGACATCCCCATCGACTGCGTGCTCATGGCAATCGTTCCAATGCTCTACGTTCACTGGAACCCCGGAGATAATTTCTGCCTCCTGCTCGCACTTATCGGATACCTCATCCCCACGGGTGTCATGTGGATGAACACCATCCTGCTTCGCCTCGGAAAGAACGGGTTGGATGGAAGGGAATCCCAGTACAAGAAGGCTGACGGCAGGGTTTCTCGCTAAGATTCTTCTAGATGTTCGAACACCCGTCCGAACTTCCTAGCAAAAGGCTGAACTCATGTCCCACAACAAAAAAACCATCACCATAATCACAGCAGTCGTCCTAGTGTTGGCGCTCGTCATCGGATGGTGCGCATGGCGCAAGCACGTCACGTCCACCAAAGAGACCCAAGCCAGCGCCAACACCAGCTCCTCCAGCTCCACCAACAAGACCAAAAAGAAGAAAACCCCAGTCTTGTCCGACAAACAAAAGGAACAGAACAAGACCATCGCCCTCCAAATGGAAAAGGACATGCGCAATTGGGGAGTGGACTCGCTCGCAGACCCACACCAGTGGGCCAAACAGCCAGTAGACCAAGTATTGGCCGCATTAAGAACACCGGACAATATCGAGACTCCGGCGGACATGCCAACTTCCGTGAAAATCAATCAGGGATGGGGAGGCAACGCCCCCTCCTACGTGTGCAACACCTCCGACTACCAGTCCTTATGCGACACCATGCCCACCTCCCAAGTGTGGTGGAAGAACGAAGTATGGGGCACTGGAACCAGATGGGTCAAAGACCCGACGGCCACAGTGCTCGAAAACGGCAAGGTAAGAGTCAAAGGCAAGGTTCGTTCCATCCTCGTCACTAGCGGCGACACTTATTCGATGGGCGGCTACAATGCGCTCACCCCGGCATGGCGGGATTATCAGATTGACGACATCCTCACCATCAAAAATGGAAAGGTCTCCGACATCGAATATGTAGGAAACCAGAATTGGTGGATTAACCCGTTCCTGACCGCATGGACTCCCGACCGGGTGGCCGACAGTATCGGTGAGGGCAACAGAATCGCCATCCCGGTTTCAGGCGCATTAAATTGGAATGGTATGAATCCAACCGGCATCACCCGCGTACTGAACGCGCCCACCAGCATGGGAGGCATGGATGGAAAAGTCGATTGGAGCATGTGGGACGATTTGATTCAGGCCGGAAACACAGCCGACGGTCAGCAACAGGCACCAGACCTTGACCCGGCGAAGGATGCGGCCACCATCCACGACAGAGAATAGTGCATTACACAAGCAAAAAGAGAAGGAATCTACATTCCTTCTCTTTTTGCCATAACTCAAACTACTTCTTCCAGTTGGAATTACGGAAGAATTGGCAGTCAGTGCTGGAAAGCTGGGATTTCGTCAGCCATCGAGAACCATAGGAGGAGAACGACGCGGAACCATCACGGTTGCCTTCACTAATACGAATCTTCCAACCGGACGGGTCGGAGGACACTTCCTCAACCACGGCCACGTGACCACAATCACCACCACCGGCGAACGGGCTACCACGACCTGATATACCGTCACCGGGTTTAGGGTTCCCATCGACCGTCCAACCGGATTGGCCTTTCAAATTGTTGGCGATGTCACCACCGTTACCCATAACCCAAGACCAGCCTTCGTTGCCGTGAATCATGGCAAGACGGTTCCATGCATACCAGACGCACTGATGACCATATTCCAAATGCGGGTAGAACACACCAGCGTCAGACGCGCTACAAATCTTCTGATTGCCCGAACACATCCAAGAAAAGTCCCCATCCTTGGTAGGCGCACCGCCGACGGAACCATACGAAGTACTACCGCTATCGTCACTCACAGGGCACGTGGTGTTCGCGTCGGAATCGTCTGAGGAACCGCTTGAGGAACCACCCGTGTCAGCCGGGGGAGCGGAATCAAACTGCACTTCTGACGATGGCGGGAACTTGTTTGTCTGCTTGATGTAAGCAATGAACTGTTGTGTCACACCCCAAACGGTCGAGACGTAATTATTGTCCGTGGCATATCCGGCATTCTTTAACTCCTGAATGTACGCGTGAGGGTCGGTACGCTTCTGCAATGCCGTCGCATAACGGGAATTCTCGGTGATGAACTTGCCATAACCGGCGAAACCATCCTCGTCGGAATCGTAGACCGCGAAATCACCGGTCGTATCGTAACATCCACCTTGATTGCATTCCTTGGTGGCAAGCTTGACCGACTTTTGACCATTGACCGCCTTGATGCCAAAGAAGTTATGATATTTGGTCGTCAGATTGGAAGCGCCCCAAGCGCTTTCCACTGCGGACTGTCCAAGAATCGCCTCATATGGGATACCGTACTTCTTGCCAATGTCAAATGCGGCCTGACCATACTTATCCGTATATGCTTGAACGGAATTGGTTACTGTCACATTGGCCGACGTGGTATCGGTGGTTCCGTCCGTATCGTCGGATTGTGTGCAACATTGGGAACTGTCATCATCGGAATCTCCACTCTTGCCGTTGAAGGAGATGTCGTTCAATCCTTTGTCGTAATAGTTCTTGGCTACCTGTTTTCGGTTATCCTCATTACGGGATGCCCAATTTGGCCTTTCCCATCCGGCCATCCATGCGACTGCGGCCACTTCCGGGTCGCTGGCTTCATGCCAAGTATCATACAGACTGTCGTTCTTGACGGTTATCTCGGCCTTGGCTTCCGACAAGTAATGATTGTTGAAGGAGCTTTTCGCGGTTGCCACAAGCATTTTTATCTGCCCGTCCTCGTCCGAATCAGGCGTGCCCTCCAGTCCGTTGGCGTCCATCCAAGTGCGGATTTTGCTTCGGGGAGTCCATTGTCCGAGACCGTATCCATTGTCGGGGCTGCTTCTGTCCGCCACGAAACCGGATTCGGCATACACATTGCCCAATACTCCAGCCGTGGCCGCTTTGGAGAATCCCGCTGACGCGAACGCCTTGGCGATTTTGATTGCTACATCATTGGTTTTGAAATCAGAAGATGAACTGGAGCTACTGGAGTCCGAAGAGGAGGAGTCGGAGGAGCTGGACGCGGAAGAGTCGGAAAGACGATAGTAGGAAGTGTATTTACCGCCACCGTAATCAAACGGGACTTCCGACACCTCGTCCCCCTTGCTGTCACTATCCTTGCCATCGGTATCCTCGTGAGCACCAACGGTCTTATTATCCCCGATATAGATTTCCGTATGGCCGTCCCGCCATACAACATCACCTTTCTGGAGCTTGTCTGCGGAACCATCGAAGTCGGTTTTGGTGAAACCGGCCTTGCTCATCGGGTCATCCATACTGGACGTATTAAATGGGGAGTCGCCCAGATTCTTGACGCCCCCCTTTGTCAGCGCATAGTAGACGAAACTCGAACAGTCAACATCAGGATTGAGTTTTCGTTTCGACTGGCTATAGCCGATTTTGTCATCCTTAGCCATTTCCTCGGCCTTGGCTATGTACTTGTCTATGAGACTGTTCCCACTGTCCGAACTGCTTTGGGCAGAGGTCTTCTTGCACCCGTTGGAGCGAATGGACATCATGGTCGTATCGGACACGGTACTCATACTGGTCACGCCGACCGCTATCATCATGTCGAAGAGGAGTAGGCCAGCCATCCCCGTCGCCGCCATTTTTCCAAAACTTTGCACTGTACCCGCCTTACAAAAAACTTGGAAGAGATTTTTGCCATCTCTTCCAAGTTAACAGAATTTTTTAGGTAAGGGGAGGGAAATCAGTGGAATGGTTCGAATGGTATGCTGAACACCATATTGTAAAGGTCTTCCACATCGCCCGCCGCGGTCTGCGCGTCGGATAGAATCTGTTGCGGTTCCCGTTCCTCCCCCCAAAGGTCGAACAGGTTCACGACCGTATCGACTTCCTTCTCGCTTTTACTGTTGATGGCAAAACCCAATAGTCGGCCACGATTAAGGTCGGACAATGGTTTGCTGATTTCCTTAGACCATTCGCAAGCGGTTTTCCACGCGTCATCGTCCATCGTATAATCTCCGTCCACACCATAGGTGAGCAGGTCTCCTTCGGTGCTTTCCTGAGCAATGTCATGGATGACGAACATGTATTCGATGGCGAGGAGATACTCGTCCAGACTGATTTCGTCCGCATTCCAGTCATGGTTCGTCGGGAAATGCAGATACGGATAACGGTTCACTGTCTCATTGCCGATTTTGTCTCCCTCATGGAGCAGTGCCACGGGGAGTGTGAAGATAGGCGACAGGTAGACCCTTCCCTCGACCCCACCATATTGGTCGTTCTCCGGAATGGCGATAATCTGCTTCATCGAATTGACGATACGATTCACATACTTGGTGGGCCGTTCCAACAGCAACGGTCTTCCACTGGAGAAGCCTTGGAAAGACATCACATCATATTTTTCAACGACCGGCGTGGTGTCGAACGTCGGCGGAGACAATGGTGTGATGTTCTGCTCATCCTCCGTCTTATGGGGCATCGGACGATTCTCTCCGAAGAAATCCTTGTAACTCACTGTTCTTGTCCTTCCTGCGTTTCTGACGCTTGCATTGCTTTCTTCTTTTCCTCTTCACGGCGAATCTTATCGGTTGCGGTCGTGGAGATTTCCTTCAACAGGTCTGGCGGAATGATGACTTCGACGGGTACCGGCTGTTTGCTGGAATCCTTGAAGTAGGCGACGGCACCACGAATGGTCTTGTCCTTGCCGGTCTCCTTGTCCTTGATACGCAGACGCCTCATGCCAGCCCAGTTCGGCTCATCGTTCTCCTTCGTATCACCCATGCTCATACGGGAGCGGATACGATTGCCGGAATCCTCAATCTGCAACAGTCGCAAAGCGTCACGGGCAGGAGAATCCTGAATCGGGTCGTCCAAAGCCAGCAGGAACGCTCGGCCGATACCGCCTGTCATACCAGCGTTGATGAACTCCTTGACCTTCTGGGAGGCGAACACCGGAGTGAAACGGCGGGAACGTGCGGTACGCATCCACTCGTTCACCTTGGCGGCACCCTTGTCCTCGCCTAGGATTGCCCAAGCCTCATCGATGCCGACCATTCCGTCTCGTTCGCTTACTGCGGCACCCGCGCCGAACACAATCATACGAAGCACCCAACGTTGGATACGTCCTGTAACGGTGTTCTCGGCTCCCGGTTCCGGAATCATGGAACGGTTGCCAGCGTTGATAAGGGTAAGGTTCTGACTGACACGCAAAGGGGCCACGTTATCGTTCGTACCGAAGATAAGACGCAACGACTGGTTCGTATTGACGCTCATCGTAATCAGTTTGAACACGTCCAACGTGTCCGGATACAAGTTGTATTGCGAAGGGTCTTTCCCCGCTTGCTGGAGAGCACGGAAGTCGGTAGCCGCCTTGTACAGGATGGTCCCGCAACAGCGGCCACCCTTCTTGTAACCGTAATCCAGCATGGCCTTAACGGTAAGCTCATAGGAGGTGTCGCCGTCAGGTTTCAGAATATCGGAAATCATGATAGCGGCCATATCCTTGGCCTCTTCCTCGCTTCGGAGCACATTGTACGGGTCGAATGTTCCGTCAGCGATGTCGGAATCCATTCGGAGCACTGTTCCGTTACGGGACAGGACGGCATCCTCGAAGTCGTTGCCTTCCTTCGGATTGACGAGAATACAAGGCGTTTTGCCCTTGCCGCTACGGGAGTCAATCAGCATCCACTGGAGGAACATGCTCACCAACAGCATGGACTTTCCGGAACCGGTTTCACCGATGACCAGAATGCCCGGTCGGGTATCCTTATCCTGCACGGTGGTAGTGCCCACGTAAACGGGTTGCCGGTTCGCTTCGGTCAATCCGACCAACGCGCCCGTATCATCACCGGCCTTGGCGAAACTACTCACGCCGCCACCAGCCACGCAGGTCGCAGACCAGTGAATCTCATACGGTGTCATACGCACCGGAGAACAGGCTTGCATGCTTTTGAACGCCATCAACTGTTCGTTGGCCGTGGTCAGATTGGTGAACTCGAAATTCTGGATGTTCTGCAACGAGTCCACGGCAATCTGAGCGTTACCTGCCACGCAGGTGGCGACACTCAAATCGATGATGCTCGGCGGCATTTCGGGAGAATTGTAAATGGCCTTCTTATAGTCCAGACGATATTTCAAATCGGTCATATCGGCGGAAGCCTCACGGCCATGCTGATAACGTTCCTTGATGTTCTCGTCAATCGTGCGGGCGTTACGGCGAATCGTGTCAGCCGTCACCTTGCCGGGTTCGACCTTGCCGCGAATGGACGTTCCGACGGCGTTCGCGCCACCCGCCGTAGCGACTTCCATCAGTTTCGCAATCCACAGGTTGGACGGGTCGGTGATGTCCGATTGTGCGAACTGGGTTGTTCGGGCGAAGCAGATGGACGCCGGATACTCGCTGTCGATGTTCCACTGGTCGCAATCGATTCCCTCATCGTATAGTCGTTTCGCGTTCTGGCAGACCTTACTGTTCGGGAAGAAATGCAGGTGGTCGTTCTCGGCAATGATGGGAAGGGCGGACGCGGACGCTCGACTCACCCACCAAGTCTCCATCATCGCAACCATCTGCTCGCGTTCGCTTTCCTCCATGATGGTGAACGGGATGAGACCGGCGTTCAACATGATGCGTTCGATACGATGCGCGTCCGGCAGATACTCCTCGAACATGGCGTAACCGTTCGCCATGGAGAAGCTAAGCTGATTGAACTTCGTGGTGACTTTTCGTAGAAGCGACTGTTTACGGCCTTTCCTACCGGCTTCGCCACCCAGTTTCAACGGGACTCCGATAACGGCGAACTGCTTACACACGTTCAGATTACGGTAATAGTACGCCTGATAGCTTTTCAAATCATCCTGCTGCATGACCGGCGGACGGTAGGGGATAGGCATGGAACCGGTCAGCAGGTGGAATTCCCTGTATTCGCTTTTCAGAATGTCACGGTATCTCATGCCAGCCACGCTGACCTCACCGGCCAGCCCGTCGAAGAAAGCCATGAAGCTTTGCTCGGCTTCCTTCCTTTTGGAGTCGCCCGCACCATCCAATAGTGCGCTCGTCCAAGGAATCTTCGCATACAGCCATACCGTTCTGTCCGGTGTCGCCGCTCGGAGCAGACCGTATTCGCTACCGGGGCTGATGAAGCTTTCCGGACGATAGAAACCGTCTCTTGCCATTTCGGGTCAACCACTTTCGATTCTGTGGAATCTTTCCTGTATCACTGGTTTCGACTCTAATGGTTTCGACCGTTGTCAACCTTCGGAAAACGGAAAAATCCCTCCCCCAACGGATATTCCAATAGGGGAGGGATTCAGAATCGGCGGATTAAATCAGTCGTTCAGACCGAAGTATTCCATCGGGTCGAAATCGGCGCTCATGTATTTTCCGGGATTGTCGTCTTCGACCGGCTTGGCCGGTTTGAATGGCTTGTCGATAGGTTTCTCACCTTTCTGCTTCAATCCGGAATAAGCCAACTGCCTCACGGACTTATCCGAATCGTGGGACAGTTTCTTCAACGTTTCAACGGACGTGTTCGAGTTCGTCGCGATAGCACGCTTCACATGGGGACTCCACTGGTCGGACATATAGTCCAATGTTTCCGTCGAAGTATTCGGATTACCGGCGACGTTGATGCGGGTCTGAGTCCAACCGTCATCGGCCAGAACGTTCAATGTTTCCGGCGAGGCATGGGGAGTCAACTACCGCGATGACGAGCGTCGCGGCTTGGACGTGGGCGTGACCCCCGCGACTCTCGTAAGGGAGGTCGTCGCGGGCACCCCATCCATCATGGGTGGTTGACGGCACCCTGACCTTGGGTCTATCCAAGGTTTTGTATGGCTCTGTCTCGGATGTTCAACGCGGCGTTATGGTCGGCGTCGTCGCTGTGCCCGCAACGGAGGCAGTCGAATCTCGCGTGATTGCGGTTTCTCGCGTCCACGTATCCGCAACGGTTGCATTTCTGACTCGTGTAGGCGGGGTCTACCATTAGGATTCTGACGCCGTTCCTTGCGGCCTTGTAGGCGGTGAACTCTTGCAGTTGGGCGAACGGCCACTGGTTGAGCATGTTGCGGCGTCTTCTGCCGGTCTTGGTTCCTTTCCTCGCCTGACGGCGGATGTACGCCAAGTCCTCGAACGCTATGACACTCACGTTCGGAGTGTTCGCCAATCTTTTGGACGCGCGATGGTTGACGTCACGGATGAACCGCTCTTCCCGATGTCTCATCGCCTTCAACCGGCGGCGGGCGCTTCGGGTGCCTTTTTCCTGCAATGTCTTCCTGTTGTGCGCGTAACGGCGTCTGATTCCCTGCATGCGGGAATAGGAGGTCTCACCTCCTCTCGAATCCATGGTGAGGGAGTGCTGTCCCAAGTCAACGCCCAGTACGTCCCCATGTTCGATTGGAGTGGACTGGGGTAGGCGGTATACGAGCATGACGCTCGCGTTTCGCCCGTCCGGGTCGAGGACGAGTTTGGCCGCGTTCAATTTGCGTTCGGGGTATCTGCGGTCGAACCATTCGGGAATGTCCGGCAACAGTATCCGCTGTCTTTTCTCGCCGTGCGTGACGCTCAACGACAGCAGGTTGCCACGCAGGGACATGACCCTCAAATCGTAGTTGATGGTCTTTTTCCTGCGTGACGCCTTGAGGTTCCACCGGCGTTTCGGATGGTTCGAGTTCCACGAGCGCACCGCTCCGGCGGCGTCGCGCATGGCTATGCAGACGAACTGGGATGGCAGTTCCGGATATTCGGCGCGGAGTCTCGCGTAATTGTCCTTCTGCATTCTGGTGCGGTTGACCGAACGGTTGCTGTCGCACCATGAGACAAGCGAACCCCACATGCGGTTGTAGGAGTCGGCCAATCCCTCGAAGATTCCGTACTGTTCAGGTGAGATGTCCAATGGGAGTACGAGGGTGCGTTGGGGTGTGGCATTCACCATGCTTTCCCTATGTTGCGCCGTCTTGCTTTTCCCAATGGTCATGCCTCTTATGATACCATAGGTTTTATGAGCATGCAACGAAATAGTTACCAAGTCTATGAACTCGGCTACCACATTATCTTCTGCACCAAATACAGGCACAAGATACTCACCGGAGAAGTCGAAATCGCATGCCGCAACGCCATAGCCGAGACCTGCGCCGCATACGGATGGACGTTGGAGGAGATAGAGGTCATGCCCGACCACGTCCACATGTTCGTCACCGCCAACCCGCAGACCGCCCCTGCCGAAATCGCCAGAACGGTCAAATCAATCAGCGCCGTCCGCATATTCACCCAATTCCCCGCACTCAAAGGAAGAAAATTCTGGGGAAGTGGCCTATGGTCGCCATCGACCTACTTCGGAAGCGTCGGACACATCAGCGAGGACACCGTCAGACGATACATACAAACCCAAAAGGAACGAGCCTAGAACGGCGATTCCTCCCCGCCCACAAGAGGCGGGGAATCCTCACCTAACAAATCTTGAAGCGCCGCCATGCTCCTTGACCCATTTGCCCAGCGGGTCTCTTGCTTGTAAAGGATTGTACATTCCTCCTCCAATTTCTTTTAGTATTCGAATTGGATATCGTCGTATCCGCTGTCATCGTTGAAATCGACTCCCGCGTATTCGTCCGAAAGCCTTTGATTCTCACGGCAATGTTCAAGATTCATGACGGCCCTACGGCTGACTTTCTCGTCCTTGTCTTCGCTTAGCGTCTCCAACGTGTGAAGGCTGGTGTTCGGATTGCCCGCCACATGAAGTCTCGTCTCTGAGTCCTTCGACTGGGAGAGCCTGTCGAGCCTGTCCGGCACCGTGCAGTGTTCCGCCATGGGGCGGGTGCTGATGGTGTTGGTCATGTCGAAACGGTTCAGTATGCCCTGCGCCGACGAATCGTAGCCTAGCTCATAGAGTTTTTCGCACTGCTCGGACGAGGCGTGGTAGAGGAACTGGTCAGCCAATTTCGTCTCCGCGTCGATAGCCATGGCGGGGCATTCCATCCTGCCTTTGCTAAGGGGGAAGGTGGTTCCCGCCCTGTCGTCCGTCCATTCGCTGTGACCGGCCTCGAAGATTTGCAAGGCTGCGTCGTAGTCGCCGTTCCTAGCCGCCTCCGTGGCTATCTCCGACGTGTACGCGTCGCAGACATGCAGTTTCTCGTTGGTCTCGATATAGTCGTTGTAACCGTCCTGCCCCGGTAGCGGCATGGGGTCTCTCACATCGTCGTAGTCCATAAGCTCTTCGAGCCTCAGTGTTTGATGGTATCTGTTCTGCCCGAGCAGGACGCTGGGATTACCGTAATCGCCTTCCTTGCAGTATTCCAGCGAACGGTTCCGACACCATGCCATGAGAGCGTAGTCGGCAATGTCCTTGTCGGCATCGCCTTCGAGCCGTTCTAGAGTGTTGGTCGGGGTGTTGCGGTTGAGGGCCACGGCACGTTTCACATAGAAGTTGTCATCGTCCGCCATCATGTCGAGCGTCTTGCCGTCCAGTTTCGGATTGGACGCGACTGCCGTGCGCTCCCTCACGTCGTCGCTGTACTTGAACGAGTCAAGCGTCTCGTCGCTGATGTTCGGGTTCATCAGCGCCTCCAGCCGGTTGTCCTCGTCTTTGCCGGTCTTGGCTATCTGGTCAATTACCGCTGTCGGCGTGTTTTTGGTATCGACAGCCGCCCCATGCTCTTCCGTATAGTTGAGATTTTTAACGTTGTCGGCAAGACTCGCCTTCGGATTGCCACCATGCGCTTTCATCCACTTGCCCAGCGGGTCGCGCGGTTCTGACGGATTGTATGCCATAGAAGAAAACCTCCTTTTCGCTGTAAACAACCTTACGCGAAAGGGAGGTTCTATTCTTGCTGTTTTGGTAAAAATCAGGCTCCGGCTTGAGTGGTGTCTTTTTTGACTATGGACACGTATTCGTCAACCAGTTCCTTAAGCTCCGGATTCTGGTCGAGACGGATTTCCACTCCAAGCTTGGTGTTCTTGTAGAACGCGTAATTTTCCTTGGCGGCGATGGAAAGGCTGAAATCCTCGACCTTCCACTTGTCGCCTGTCCCACGGTTCAGACTAAGGAACATGGCTCGGGCGAACCATTCCCCGCCGGTCGTATCCTTGACTGTAATCATGGGCTGAATCTTATGGGTGACATCTGCCGTGAGACGCCTGCCCGGCACGATGATTTTAGGCATCTTCCTTACCTTCCTCCTTATATACGAACATGACGTTCATGTGACTGTTCTTCAAGGCTGCATCCAACGGTGTCTTGCTACGAGCGCGATGACGGTATGCTTCGATATACCATTTCTCGAACGGGAAGTCATCCCCGCTTTTGATGTTCTTGACCTTCACCCAGCGGGACGCGGTTTTCGCCCGCAGTGCGGTCGGGGCGGTGTAGCCGTCACGGTCGTCCATACCGTACTTGTAGTCCTCTCCGGACTCGTACAGTTTGCCGATGAGATATCTGCCGTCGGTGCGCCAGAGGATGAACTGGGAGCAGGTGTCGAGCGAGCGGACTGAGACGATGCTGTCGAACGGGATGATGGCTTTGCCATCGTTCTGTTCCGCATGGTTGATGATTTCATCCATCATGCTTTCCGCCTGTCGCCAGTTGTAGCGGATGATGGTGTCTTCGTCGGGTTTGACGCTGGCTTTTCCAATGAGGTCTGATTCCGAACTGATGCGCATGAATACTGCGCGTCTGTCCATGAGTGTTTCGGTCATGGTGTTATCCTTACTCTTATGTGACTACTTCCAGTATAGGGTGTTTTTGCGAATGTGTCCAATACTGGAACCATTCACACCTCACGTAGTCGAATACGGGTAAGCCCCGAACGTCGAGAAGTGGTAGCGGACTTGCGTTTGCCCTCGGCGTCGGCCATAGTCAGCATGGGTACCTTGCGTTCGAACACCAAGGACAATGGTTTGCCCTTGTCCTTACCTGCGGCGAGTTCATACAGGTCTGGGTTGAACCCTTCCAATGGTCTCAGGTTGTCCAACGCTATCCAGTATTTGGCTGGTTCTTTAGACCATGGTTTGGGACATTGGTAGAAGCTTCCTTCGTCCCATGTCCTTGGATTGTATGGACTTCCGAAGCCAGTCACCTCGCCTATGAGCATGAGGTCTTCGTCGTGCGCGTACAGGATTACCTGCTCCACGTTTTTCATGACGCCGATGATTCCGCATTTCCATAGGACGTGGTTGTCGTGTTCTTTGCTGAATCGGAGGTATTCCTGCATCACGGTGTGTGGTTGGAAGTATACGCGGCCTTGTCGGGGTGCGTATCCGATTCGTATCATCAGGATTTCTTTTGAGTGTGTTGTACCAGTCATGCCCCCATATTACCATATGTGGACAATTCCAATATAACTTGTACCATCTTAGGGGGACAACCTAAACTCAGTGCGCGTCACCCTTCTTCGACTTGTCAGCCTTGCGGGAAGCCTTCAAAACAGCGGCAAACATACGAGCATCGTCCATCACGGAAGAATCCTCAGAATTTTTAGAAAAAGTTCCTTCGGGGGGTTCTACACCAGCCTGTTCATACGTGACATCCCCTGCAAGGAACTCAAACAGAAAATCCAAAGCCGCCAGTAATGCCTCGATAATCACCACGACGGACGGAATGACCAGAAGCCCGACCGCATACGTTCCAAATACGAGATGAAGCACCACAATCGCCAGCAAGGTAAAAATAAACACCGCCAGCAACAGACTGAAACCCCGATGGAAGGCTTTCAACAATCCGGCTTCGATTCTACGAAACCTTAATCTCGTTTTCTCCGACATGGTTTTTCTGTCTCCAATCATCCACCGACAGGAGAAATAATGCCAGTGGAAACACGACTAGAAACAGTATGCCGCATACGACGAAAGGCAAACCCCAATACCAAGAAAATCGTTTCAGCAAAAAAGAGCCGACAAGCCCCAACAGGGACACCATTCCGGACAGCAAGTACAAACCCAGACCATACCGGAACATAGCATAGGACACTCGCTCAAGGAACGTTTCGTTCTCCTCCTTCATGTCAGCGCTCCTTTCCGGTCGGGTTCCACACGCCATCGGACTTGTCCAGTTTCGCAAGACCACGGGCTTGCAGACGGTAGGCGATTCGATTCTGCGATTCGGTCAGCTCCTTGTCCTGCCAGATGGCGGACAGGACGGTCTGCTCCTCGTCGGTCAGCATGGATTCCAGCAGTCGGATTCGACGCTCCAACGTCTTCTTGGCGCGGGTGTAGCCGGACTTGTGGTCGCAAGCGAGTTCGGCCATGCCCTTCCAGAATCCTCGCATGTTCTGCCAGTTGAGTCGGCCGAGTTTCCTCAGCATATGCACTGATTCGTCGTCCATGTGGAAGTAACAGTAGGGTGGAACAAACGAGTCGAGCGGATAGAGTCCAAGAGGCTCGTAGGGGCTTTCCTCTTTCGCTCGGTTCAGATACCAGAGGGCTTTCCTTAAGTCTTCCAGACCGTTCTTGCCCTGCCAGCGGTACACGTATTTGATTGCGTTGCCTCCTAGGAACGGGTATCGTGATGTCAGTTCGATGCATTCGAAGGGGCCTGACGTGTAGTGGTTGGGGTGATTGACGTTATCGTTGTGCAAGTTTTTCTCCTAAACGATAGGCTGTATGTGAACGTTTCCAGTATAGCATACTATTTTCTAATGGGGGTAAGAGCCTTGCGATACTCCTTCGAAAGCTCATCATACGAACGTTTCAAAGACCTAGCCCTCCGATTGTCGCCATCCAAATCCGTGGAGCAATGCAGATTCTCATATTCCTTCGGTTTCTTATCCTGCAAAGCGGCCAACGTGTCCAAATCATATGATTCGTCCAATTCGTTGAACTTGGAAGACACCTGAGCATACAGTCGGAGCGACTTATTATACGATTCCGTCATCCTGCTGACTTGTTGGAAACAGGCGTCCTCAGCTTCGGCATGGGCACGCTTCGCCTTGCCTTGGGTATCCCACCAATAGTATCCGCCGCCACAACACAAGGACAGGACGACAAGAACGGACAGTACGGCGGCTATCCTTTTCTGCACACGCTGTCTCGCCCATTCCTCACCATCCCTCACCCCGGCGGCGATAAGACTATCAAAAGAAGGCGTCTCGCCTATCGTCGTCGGTCGGGCTTGTCTGTTTGAATGCCTTCCCAATTATGGTCAGTCCTTGAAACTCGGGAAAGATAAGTCCAGCCTCGGCTCAAACTCCGAACAATACACGGGAGAGCCTTCACAGAGGGCACGGTTGAGGTTTTCAGCGAACTTGTATGCCTGTAGTCTCCGTTCAGGCTCACTGCCCCGCAAGCATTTGCTGGCGGGAGTGTCTTGGAACCCGTGGGCGTCCTTCTGTGCCTTGGTGAGAAGGTTCTGCAACTGTCCGACGGTCAGCGAAGTGGCCTTCCCCGCTTCCAGTCTTCCGGTCTCACGCAGTTTTTGGATGGCATACTCGTTGTGGGACAAGTCCAAGCATGTATGCCATTGAGTTTTTCCTTCCGGATTGTCTCCCAGTAGAAGCGTTACCCTTCTGGTGTCCTCTGCGAGTTCCGACATTATGTTTTTGTTTCCTTTCAGTTTTTCAGGCCGTAGTAGACGACCCCGTTTGTTTCTTTTGTGCGGTCGAACAGTTCGTGGCCGCGTTGTGTGGTTTCGATGCTTCTGATTACGACTTCCGGCGCGTCGAAAATGGTCATGGGTTCCTGTCCTGCAAGTTTCGCCCACTGGTTTTGGATGACGGTGAGCGTGACCCGGCTGTTGGAGTCGAGTTGTCGGCATTGTCGCTCGTGCTGGTGTTTGCGCACGTAGTCGGATGCGACATCGGCCAGTGTGGTTCTAGGCATGTGTTTTCCTTGCTTTTGCTTGAATGTGGTTGATTCCAGTATAACAAGGAAATGTTTCAAATTTGGCTTTTACATAAATTCCGACGCCAACGGGCGAAATATATCCAAGCCGGAATGTCGGCGGAAACCGCCGCCACACCAATCAAGCCAGTCAGAATAGGTCGGACAATCATATCCTCTGGTTCCGAAACCGGCATGAACCAGAGAAGCGGCACCGTTCCAGCCAAGAAAACAATACTTACGGCGAGCATGACGAATAGCATGACCTGTTCTATGGGATGTTTGGGTTTATCTGTTTTAGTCCGCGACCTTTTGATTTTTGGCGGCTTACCGTCATGCTTGCCATGTCTGCCATACATGGTGGTCTCCCTGTTGTCTGGATGGCTGGACGCCATGCGTGTGATGGACGCGGGGTCGATGACGGTGGTGAGTTCCCCGGTGTCTTCTGATTGTGGTCTCAAAAATACTCCCTCTCTATGTAGATAATCCCAGTATAGTACGTGATAGTACATAGTTTTTTCTCGCGCATCACAAAACGGATAGTCAAAGTCGATAACAGAAAGGAGCGTGTCCAAAAACGCGCTCCTTAAAAACAAGCCAACAGACACTACCAGTCGATGAGCATGTCGCCGTGGACGATTTCTCTCGCATACTTAATCAGGTCGGCGTCCGATTCGACACTGGGGTCGTCCACCAGCCTTTTCAGAGTGTGTAACACCGCTTGCTCGTATCCTTCCCAAAACTCTTTCGGAAGATATTTGCTCCAAAAATATTCCCCCATGAAAGCCACGCAGGGTTTGCACATTCGGACTATTGGAATATGCTCTTTCGGAGCGTTCTCGTCTCCCATGGTGAGGAATTCCAGATAAACGTACTTTTTATCCGCTTTGAAGAACAGAATGTTCTCTTTTGCTGGATTAGGGTCGCCTTCCAGTACGAAGTCCGGGTCTCCGAAATGCATCCCGAATACGATTCCAGCATCGTAATTGTTGAGCCGATTGACGCAATCGCGGAGTGCTGAACTGTTGCATCGACACCAGTTCGGATAATCCGATAACGACACCTCGCATCTGGCACATGCGGGGCATTCTTTTTCTTCGTTTTCCAATATTATTCCTCTCTTTTTAGATAGCCGTTTCAAGCAGAACCGGGGGAAGGCACTGTTTCCAATTGACTCGCAACGCGCTCGTCAAATCGTTCATGTTCAATGCGAACAGTCCGGAATTCATCAAACCGTTCAATTCCACGATTGACACTTCACCGTTGATAAGACACAGGTCGAGCGTGTACGTGCCGTAACCGCAGTGGGCGAACATGCGTCCGGCTCGCGTGGCGAACTCACGGTATCGTTCCGCCAATTCCGGTCTGAGTTCAACATTCTTAACGGTGGTGTCGTCACGATGCTTCTGCATTTGAGGGTCGAATTTCGTATGCATGTTGTCGATTGGTGTTTTCAATCCGATATTGCCAGCGCCGCAGACAGGCTGGTTGCCGACCATGAACATGCGATACTCGTATTGGATATCGACATTCTCCTGAATAAGCAGAGCATTCGGGTCATCATCCGCACGAACAAACGCCCAACCTCCCCACTCCTGCACCTGCTGTTCAAGCTCGTCAAGATTAGTTCCGGAGATTTTCAAATTCGGTAGCAGTTTGGCTTGGTTCATGAATTTGATGAAGAACGACGAGACACCGTCCTTAATAAGAGAAGCGAACGCATGTTTGATGTCATCCTCGTAGATGGAACTGAGTTTCGTCTTCCGATGCATGAGCATGCGCACGTTGGGATTGATGGCGTAACGGTCGGCATGAGATGGGTCTGCATACTGGTCGATTGGCGGCATGTTCAACACTTGTCCGAAGTGCGGTAATCCGATTAGCCTCTTCGAGTCGAGGTCGGTTTTCCCATGCACTCGGACTATGGCGTCCTCACCTAGATTGCGGACGCCCCAGTAGAGTCGGGAACAGGTTTCAATCCAATCCTCACGGTCTCCACCTTCCGGCTTGACCTTGCCGACGTACTTTTCCCATATTTGAATGTAATAGTTAGGGATGCCGGTCATGTCATCGGGGCATTTGACGGGTGGAATGGAAATGACCCACGGTTTCCTATCGGTCAATCTATAGCTCCTTTTCGAGTATTGTTGGCGTATTCGATTCCAGCCTTGAAAGCTTCCACCGCGTAGTCGTGGAGTATTTCAAGCTGTCTGAGACTGAACCCATCCTCCAAATGCGGGGACAGGTCGGGTAGGTTTTCTTCTATCGTCTCTTCCGACATGTTGGAGATATTCAATTCGCCACTTCTTTGTTTCATCCGGCGTTTGTAAACATCCCCAGTATAACAAGACATGAATGATATGAAAGACGAAACAGGGGTCTGCACACAAAAGTAAGCCCAGACCCCTATTCGACATCAAAGACCGTGCTTGGTCAGATACTTGTTGTTGATGATTTTAAAGCAACGGTTGCTGCCAAGCTCGTTGTACAGGTCGTCGCTCAACCGTTCGCCCGCTTTCGCATGCCAGACGATTCCTTCGTCCAACAAGTCGCGGGTCACGTTGCCTCTCAGACCATCCACTTTGGCAATCATGTCCATCACATCGCCGGTCGGCTTCCACTCGGTCTCGTCTAACAGTGGGACGGCGTTGTCAAGCATGGCTTTCGGCCAATCCCTACGGTCGAGTTTCATGTTGTCACGCCATACGGCGAACACGAATGGACGATAGGACGCCAGCTTCAACCTGTTGCCGTTGACACTTGGGCCGCACAGCTCGAACTGGCAGACCATGCCTTTCTCCAACGCGTCAACCAATCCGGTTTTCACCGCCACCTGCATGTTCGTGCATTCCGGCTTCAACTCCCAATTGCGAGAGTAGACGTGAACCGTATCATCCATATCACGGTAGATTGTGGTGCTGGTGCCGTCCACCTTCACGGTCGGAGTCCACGCAATCCGCCTGATTTCATTCCAATACGCGGTGAGATTCTGCACTCGTGTGGCGTCGGACTTGGAGCATGGCGCGTTGAAAGCGCCAATCATGTCACCGCCTTTCAATGGTGGCAGTTCTTCATACTTCCACACGTCCGCCTGTAAGGTGATATCAGTGCCGATGGGAGTGTCCTCCGGTACGCCAATCGTTGAAAGCGGCATGACTAGTCCTTGACTGTACACTCCGCGCAGTCGCGCGGTACGTAGCACGTGTCCGGTGATTTCCTTCTCTTCGCCGGTAATCGTGTTGGACACGGGAACGGTACGCTGACCACGCTTCTGCAAGTCCGTATAGCGTGGGTCGTTGGCTGGAAGCATGGAATCGATTTCGAAATATGCCACATGGTCGCCGGGCTTTAATCCCATGTCCTTGCCTACTACGACAATCCATCCGCCAATGCGAACCTTCTCGATACGGTCTGCGTTCTCAATGGGATACACTCCCTCAATCTTTTGAACGCTCACCATTTTTCTAACCATCAGGTTTTCCTTTCTAACAGTAAGAGGAGGGAAGCCGGTATCGGCTCCTCCCCGAAAAAATGTCAGTCCTTGTCAGACAGTGGGGTCAACCGCAACGGGAACTGTTCCTCCAGTTCGAGGGCGATAAGAACCCTTTCGTCCACCAGAACATCATGTGAGGCCAGCTTGTCCAGCAAAGCCGACAGGCTGGAATGACCTCCCAGATGATACTGTTTGCCACGATACTGTTCCGGCAATGCCACGGGAGTGCGATGCTCCTTGCTCCACGGTTCGCTACGCAGAACATCCAACGTGATGGGAGTGTTGGATTCTTCCATCTTGCGACGCGCGTTCCAATACGTTTCGTCGCACTGGTAGCGGCATTCCGGAACATCCACCTCATACTTTCCATCCTTGTAACGGATGACCGTCACATAGCCGTAAATGTGGGAGTCCTCCTCCCATGGTGTGTAGATGAGCGTCTGATAATCCAATTCGTCGTACATCTGGTCGAGACTGACGTTCAAGTAGACGGACAGAAGCCTGACGGTGCCGAAGGAAGCGTGTTCGAGCGCACGCTGGTCGTGGCTCCAACGGTTGATATCCTCGACAATCTCGTCCACCGGCTTCAACTGTTCCGGGTCAAGGTCGCGGATTTCGTCAACGGAATACGAATCGTATTCGTCGCATGCGATTTCCTCGGCAAGCTCACGGACGGTCATGCCGCTGGTTGCGAGAATGGTTTTCAGCCCAGACTGCGTGTCGTGGCAGAGCGGACAGCCACAGTATTGGATGTTGCGCAGATTGCGCATCAACTCCGTGTAATCCTTGCCGGTCGCATAATGGGTGCCGTCCGGCATGGCGTATCCGGGCTTCAAATGGGCGCGAAGCCCATCCTTGGTCTCCTGCGGGATGGTGTCGGAAACGTATTTGGCGTTCTCTCCGATAATCTGCTTTTCACTGGTGTCCATAAAACGGTTCAGCCTTTCTTCTCGCCGGTTTTCTTGGTGGACGTTTTTCGGGTTTTCGGTGGCCTGTGGAATTCAAGAACGTTTTCCTCATTCAAGGATTTGCGTTGCAAGGTCATGACGGTTTTATGCGTGCGCATGCAATGCTGGCAGATGACCAATGTTCGAGCGTATGAGCATCGACCGTGACCGCCTGTTTGGACGACGGAGATGATGTACTTGTAGCCGGTGTCCAAGTCGGTGACTCTTCCGCACAACATGCACGTGTATTTGGAACAAATCACGATTCGTTCTCGCCATCTTTATCGAGTTCATTGCGAACGATTTCCAAAGCCATGTCGATAGCCTCGTCCCAGCCTTTCCGCCATCCGATGACAAACGCTTCCGCCGGGGCGACTTTACCAAGCTTCGATTGGAGCAATGAGTGGACGGCCCTTTCTTTCAGTTCGTTTTCGTTCAAACTTTCTGCTCCTTTCCCTTGTCGGCCATCAGTGCGACGGCCAACCATGCCGGTAGTGGTGTATTCTGTAATTTTTGTGCTTCCTTCCGGGTTTCAGCCACGCGAAGGAACGGCTCCTTGTCTTCGGTGAGCATGTCGCCCGCCATTTTGACCGTTTTCTTCGAAGTGGATAGAAGCTGTTCGGCCTTCTGGTCTCCGCCCCTCCACATGATTTGGAATCTAAGAGTTGCCCACAACCATGGATTGTCCCAAGAGTCATTCGGAATATCGTTGGCTGCGAACAGGTGGAGCAAATGTCGGACACGTCGGGTCAGACTGGCTTTGCTTGCGGAATATTTGCCGCGTTTGGAACCAGAGAGGAACGCTTTCATTCCTGTGTCGAACGCGTCTGGATTGGTGTGTTGGAGCACGCTCCCGGACAGGACTGTATCGTTCACGGTTTCGGCGCTGGTCAGATGCCATCCGTTGCAGATAGGGCAATGGTATGCGCGTTTCTCAGTGTGTTTCGGATTTCCTCGTCCTTTGATGACAGCCAATGCGAGTTGGGCTTCCCTTTTGTTGGGGTAGCGGACTTTGCTTCGGTTCAGAGTGCATTTACCTGCGGTCTTGTATAAGCTGTGCATGATGTCCGTCTCCTCTTACTGTTCAGCAAAAGGAAGTAGTAATACGGCAGTATTCCAATCCCAATCGTGCATGAGTTCGTATGGGTCGATGTTTTTCATGGTGTTCTCCTTTTTTGGAATGGTTTTTTATGTGAACACCCCCAGTATAACATAAACCATTAAAGAGGGCAACTACCCCCTCTTCACAACCTTCGCACCATACTTATCGGCCCACTGACGAGCCAACGTCTTCGCCTGTTCCCTACAAGCACGACGACTGAAAGCCGCACTGAACGTATGAGAACGCTTCATATCCCAAACCTTCCCATTCTCACTATCATGCCGACGATACAATACAACCTTCAAAGCGATGACGGAACCATACTTATCCCGCACCTTCTCAATGACCACGACCTTCTTGTTCTTGTGGCTTTTGTCGCTATGCTGGGACATTCCGGCTCCTCCTAAAAAAAGAAAAACAGCGAGCACAATATTGTGCCCACTGTTCCACATAAGGAACATAGCCGCTTCCTGATTGTTTTCGTCAATCTCCGCTAAGCGTCCACGATGGTACGCGTCGCAGAGGAGCCTTTCGGCTTTTTTATCCAATGCATTCGCCTTTCGATATAATACGAGAACATGTACTTCCGACGCTCCCAGACCGGCGAATAAATCACATACTTGATGGTGTCCGTATCCCGCAGGATGACGCTGATTTCACCAACACTGTCCCGTTGGATGAACTGCACGATACCTCGAACGGTTAGAGAACGCCGACTCAATAATATCCGGTCGCCAAGCTGAATTCGCTGCCCAACGAAACAATCATCTAATTCGGTCAGCAGTTCCGCACCGGTCTCGATGGACGAGTGGAAACTGTTCAGCGGGTTACGGAGAAAACTTCCAACCTTACAGTTCCAGTCGCGCTGTGCGTCGTGCAAGGTTTGGAAGCCGACTCCGCCAGATGTTTGCAAACCATTATCCACTGGACAAAAGTGGGAGTATCCCCAACCTTTCGGCAGAAAATATTGCTCGTCGTCCCAAATGCAGTGGAGTTCAGATTTAGCCCGATACTTAAATTCGGGAATGCTGTTACAGCATGGGCATGTAAGAAGGTTTCTCACCCCAGTCCTTTCTGAGTCCTTAAGAGTTCGTCCAGTTTTTCCTCGATGCTTTCCAACCTCAAGCGCAACGCCTTCTGGCTTTCGTAGATGGCCGCAACCTCTCCTGAGACTTCGTAGAGGGTTTTGTTGCCATACATGTCATGCTTCTTGTCGGCCTGTTTCTCAAGCTTCGCTATCTCCTGCTCCCGTTGCGACGGTTTGCGTGATTTCAGATAGTCCCTGCATTCGGGATTGAACATGTCCTCATATCCCATTTAGCACCCAAACTCCTCTCTGCGCATGGCTTCATACAGCATGTTTTCCTGAGTCGCGTCGGACAAGGCGCGATGCTCTTCCACGTCACCGATACCATAGTCGCGGATAAGCACGGCAACCTTATGGCTTGGCTTTTCGGGATGGATTTTCCGACTCATTTCCAACGTGTCCACAAACCGGTGTGGAAAGAAGAACATTCCACCGTTCACGGTTTTCATGGCCGCGTCCAAGAAACTTAAATCGAATGACGCGTTATGCGCCATGATGATGGTTCGTGGGCCAAGCCACTTGTCGAATCGGATGATGGCTTGACTTACGTCGGGTTGTCCGATGACCATGCTGTCGTTGATTCCGGTGAGCGAGGTGATGTATTCGGGGATTGGCTGGTGTGGGTCAATCAGTTGCTCGTATCGGTCTACGAGTTTTCCGTTATGGATTTTCACGGCTCCGATTTCAATGAGTTTGGCCCCGTTTTCGGGTTTGAAACCGGTGGTTTCGGTATCCAAGACCACGTAATCGTAGAGTGGTGTTTTCATTGGGTCGATTCTTCTGGGGTCTCGACTTTGGTATTTGTCCCAGCTCATGGTGTGGTCTCCTTGGATAAGTGAATGTGTGGACGTTTCTAGTATAACGCCTTATCTGGTAATAGCCTTGACTCGTCCGTCCAGAACCGTTCTTACGACATCCTCGAAGTCGGTGTTGTCGGGCAATAGGCGGGAGTCTTGAAGGATTCCGATAATCTTCAACAGTTCCGTATGCCCGTGCGGAGTGCGCTTATAGTCGCGGGTCGCACCCGCCTTGTATGCGCGACGCAACTGTAACGCCAACTGTTCCCGTGTGAGCGTGATGCAGTCGCCTTCCTCGATGGGATACCGTTCTTCCAGTTCTTCGTTGAGAATGCTCATTTTTTTGTTTTTCCTTTCTGTTTTTTCAGACGTACATTCCCTCATGCCAGCCGTGTAGCAAACCCCATTCGGATAGTTTCCGGAACCATTTCTCGCATTCGTCAGCCACCTTGTTGGGATAATCCAACGTCGGGTTCACGTTGAGTAAATACTGGTAGTCGTAGGGTTGGCAGAAGTTCTCGTCCAACACGTCTATCTGCCAGTCGCTACCGTCCTTGGCAATCTCGACATTCAATGTCATGTCATGGTCGGGGGAGACTGAACGGCAGAGGTACCAATACCCCTCACGGTGGTCGGTGAATCCCAGTCGGCGCATGGTCGAATCTTCGGCGGGACTCATGCTAAGCGCCGCATTGTTCTGATGCTTCGTGTAGGTGATGCCTATGGTCGAGAATCGGGGCGTGTTCTGAGTGTCGGACATGTTCTCTCCTATTCTTCGCTTTCGCGCAGGTCGATTACCGGAATATGGGTATCGGTGGAATAGTGGACGGAATAGGGGTCGATTGTCCTATGCCGCCAGCTGACGCCACCTTCCACTGGCCAAGCCAACCAGCTTATGCCGTCCAAATAGTTCAGAATGCTGATGTGGGTAATCCAACGGCACCATCTTGCAGGGCATATCACGTCGAACATGGGTGTATTCTCGGTTCCCGGTCGGCAGGAATGCCGTTGCCAAGAGCGCAGGTATACGCGGTAGAGCGCATGGGAGTCGTCTGTTGGCAGTTCCTTGGTGTCGAATACTGCGCGAGTTGGGTGGTCATCGAAGAGGATTCGTTTGCCGAATTTAGTTGCTTGATTCAATGCGTTCTCCTTTTTGGTTGTCTTTGTTTTTGTTGTGAACAATCCCACTATAACACAAGGGGGTAGAAAAACGCAACACGCAAACCTAAGCCAGCGTCCCGTTAAAAAAGAACTCCCTCTTCCCAACCCGATACAAACCCACACGAGAGCCGGACAGACGAAAATCAAAACGACGGAAGAAACCCTCATACATCGGCAACAGCTCTTCCGGCACTGTCACCAGAGGGAACCGTTCATCCAGCGATTTCAATGCATATTCGACCAGCGTGGAACCAACCCCTCGACTCCGAAAACCCTCGTAGACATACAAAGTGCAAATCTTCCGTTCAGACGGATTTCTCTTGAGAACGCAAAACCCCGCCAACTCACCGTTTATGCGGGCTAAAAGAATCGCACGGCCTTTCCCCAATGAGGGGAGAACCGTGCGGTTGAACCAAATATCGAAGCCGGGATAATACGTTCGGATTGTCCCCGGAATGGGAATAGAAGCCGCAGTGCCAGCGTCCCGAACTACACTAATCCTCAACGAACTCGAACACATGAAAATCCGTCACACGCTCGACGTTGACATGACTCGTATCATCCGGCCAAATATATAAGACCGGCATGTAACCGGACAGTTCACGAACTGCGAGATTGCTGAAACCGTCCAAGTAGAGGGTTCCGGCCATGGGTTTGCCGTTCCATTTGAATATCGCGGACTTGCCTTCGAATTCTTTCCAGTTGATTCCGTCTTGATAGGGAAGTTCTTTTAAGGCCATTGGTTTTCCTTTTTTGGTGTGGGCTATCTCACTCTAACACAACAGGGGTAATGCAAAGAACGAAAAACCACCTTCCCACACTTAGAATTCCGGCTCCTCAACATTCAACAACACCAGCCTCGGACGGCGGCGAAGAATCCTACAATCCTCGTCCCAAGCATTCAGAATCTCGCAAGCCAACACGGTCGCTTCTGAATCAAGAGTAGGCGTGGTACGCAGAACCGACTGGATGTTATCCAAGTCTGCGGATGGGAGTTCAGTCGCGTCATTAGCCGCGTCCAACAAGTAATGGGGCATTCGCGCTCCTTCCAAAAATTGAGACGAGAATACCCGTGGAAGTCGTTTTCCACGGGCATTCTGGTATCATTTACTGACTCCGTGAAGTTCTAGAACTTCGTTTAGTCCCTCAAGGCAATCGTCCTCAATAGTAGCGCTACCCCAAACGTTTTCCCACCATTCGTCCAACAGTTGCGTAGCGCTCATGTCGAGCTTCTTAAGGGTTTCGGTTGTAATGTCAGCGTATTCCAAAGATTCTTCATTCAAGTATGCGATTGTTCTTGGGGCTACCGCATACTTGTCGGGGTTGGCGTCGAGTCGTTTCAGGAAAGCCAATACGGTCTCTTTGTCGTGCTCGTTCAGTTCAGGGTCGTTTTTGGCTGAGGTGGTCAGATACTCATAGTAGTCGCTGTTCATTTTTTATCCTTTTGGTCTAACGTTTTTTTGACGTGGGAGCTAGTCATTGCTCCAGTCGGTATTGCGTATGCCGAATTCGTTTCGTTTCGTGGATTGCGGGTTCCAAGCGCTACCGGCGTCCCATCCGTTATGAGTGGAACGGTTGTTCTTGTGAGTGTTGTTTTTATTGGGACTGTCGGTTGCTACCCAGTCGTGGTTACTCATTCGTGAACCTTTCAGGCGAACACTTTCACGGACTGGAATTCTTCGCCCATTTCGTTGCCGGATTCGCATTGGTTGACAATAACCCATGGTTTGACGCCGGGGAAGTGGAGGCTATCGATTCTCACATACATGTCGGGTTGTGCCGTGCGATATTCCAGTATGCCTTCGATGGTTTCGCCGGTTTTGGTGACGGCGATGCACTTGTGGCCTTCCAAGTTTTGGGGGAGGGTGTTGTGCCAGTTGATTTCTGTGGTGGTGTTGCTCATTTTTCTCCTTGTAGGATGCAACTTCTTGCTGTGTGAACAATTCCAGTATATATGATATTAGCGCAAAACACAATCCGATAGAACAATAAGGAAGCATAGAAACGGCAGTCTTCCAATCTCAGTAGCAGTTATCGCACCAGCTGGTATCACCGCAAAGGTTCTCGTTCTCCTCGCTGAGAAGGCAACCGCAACCACTGCAATACGTGTTGGCTGGATTGTTGGACGAAGTGAAAGAACCTTCCCTGACAATGGTTCCAGCCAAGTCGGCGATGGTGTAGATTGCCCGAGTGTCGGCTTCCGGTGCGGGATAGTCGGACATGCCTAGAATCCTGTTGTACACGTTCGTCAGTAGAGTGCGAACGTTTCCCACCTGACGAGTCCCATTCAGAATGGGAGTCGTCAAATGGTCGAAGAATTCTACCGTTGTATCCCAAGAATGCTGGCCTTCGTGGATTTCGATTTCCAGCTTTTCCTTGCCGTCGGTGAATCGCATTTTCGTTTTCCTACAATTCTCTCATGGCCTTGTCTAAATCGGACACAATCGCGTCATACAGTCCGTCAACATCCAACGATTCCAGCTTATGTTCTTCCAGTTCGACGGGCGTGTATTCCCCGTCATCGAAAGTCCAGTGTGCGGACGGAACCGTGTATACTCCGCCACGCCAACGGTAGGAACGTCTGCCGTCTCGTTGCGAGTCGGCCACCAGATAGTACTCGACCTGCTTGCCCATGTAACGGTGTTGGAATGCGACTTCGATTCCGTCTCCGAAGATGGCTCGGGTTGCGTGAGCGCCGGTCACGTAGGGGATTCTGACGAGTTTGTCGATGAGTTTCCGATAGGTGTCTTCGCTGATTTTCGAGTACATTCTGATTGTCCTTTTTCGTGTAATTGGGGTTTGTGGTGATTGTTTTTCAGCAACAGTATTCGTTGACTGCGTTGACGAGTTCAGCCATGCTCATGCTGTATACGTCGCTGTGGCGGGCGTAGATGTCTTTTGCGAAGAGTCTGTTTTGCATGATGGTGCGGGCTTCGGGACTTTGAACGAGTTTCACGCTTTCGGGGAAGGTGCTTGAGAGGGCGTTGTCGTTGATTTGTTTGGCGTATTCGACTGCTTGTTTTTTGGGCATTTTCTTGACGTTGATTGCGCCGCCGATGTAGTGGATTGCGTACATGTTATGTGCTCCTTTTTGCCTATCGCTCTTTGTGTGAACAATTCCACTATAGCACACTTGAGAGAAACCGCAAAACCCCAAAAAACAAAAGCGGGACACCAAAACAGCATCCCGCCTTCCCCCCCCCATCAAACCTCAATCGGACAAACCGGCACGGGCACGCATCTTGCGTTTAATCTCGCTACCCTTGGCAAACAAGCGCTCCATACGGGCCACGGTCTGCAACGCCTTCTTATACTCCTCCAATCGAGAAGAGATTTGCCAATTACGAGGTTCCGCTAACGACTCCTCAATTAGAGAATCGGGAACATCCCACATAAAGGACATAATCCAACGGCGGTTTTCCCCGCCCATGCGACGCCACAAGCGCACGGCACGCTTATCTTTGACCCATTCCGGATTATTGAACAAGACTTGGATGGCGGATTCGTCGGAGAGGGAGTCCAGCAATGGGTCTATGTCCGTTTCCTCCGCCAACGGTGCCGATAGGGCGCGGATGGTTTCGTCTTCGCTTTTTACCCAATGCTCGAAGCAGAGCCTATCGGCCAGCTTGTTTTCCACCATGTAGCGGATAACGTCGTAATCCGTTTCCTCCCAGTACATGCTTGCAACGGTATGCTTTGCGGCGAGCTTGCGTAGTTCGGGGTCTTTGTCCTTGGCGAGGCTGGTCGCGGTCTTATAGTTGAGTTTTCCCTTGTATTCCAAATAGTCGGCCACTTTGCGGCGAACGTCACGACTCCGGTCTTTCAACACGGTTTCACGCAGTCCGTCGTATATTTTTCCGTCCTCGATTTTCATGTTGTACTTCAACTTGCAGTTGATGTAATAGTGACGGAACGGTAAGGGGAGAGGGAATATTCTTCCACTCCGGTAGATGTTCTTGATGCTTTCCAGCAGGTCGATTCCCTTGTTGGTAAGCTTCCAACGGTCGTGTTCCTTGGTCAGTTCGATTAGGTTGGCTTCCTTGATTTTGTCTAAGGGCTTCTGGTCGATGTATGCGCTCAGTCGTTGCGAGTGGGTTTCGTTGTCGAAGTCCTCGAAGTAGTAGACGAGGTTGGCGTTCCACTTTTTGGTGAGAGTTTTGATTTCGTTGTTGTCCATGGTTTCTCCTTTTCTGGTATATCTTGTGTGAACAATTCCAGTATATCATATTTAAGAGAAAGCGCAAAAGCGCAAAAAACAAAAAGCCGTGCAAATACAAAAAGCATTCACATGACTCGGAAATTTTTCCCACTATTAGTTAGTCAAAGTCCGACGGTTCACCATTGACGTAGTTTAAAAACTGGTCGAAGGCATATTGCGCGGTATCTTCATACCGGCATGGCTTCGGCTGTGCGTTCTTTTCCTGCTCTTTCTGCTCTATCAACTGGTCTATTTGGCTTTGCTCATTGCGGTGCTGCCATGAAAGTGGTTCGTTGCCTTGGGCTAGGTTCTCATACACCGTGTATTCGTGCCCGCGATAGCTGTAGACAAGATAGACCATATGTGCGTCGTATCCGTGCCCGTAGTATTTTCTGATAAATGTCGCTTTTCGCATTGCTATCCCTTTCAACCAATCTCGCGCTCGGCACGCTCCCAAATCTTCCGGCGAATCTCACTGTCCTCGGAGAACATCGTACCCAACTCCAACACTTGACGGACAGCTTCTCGGTATTCCTCCAAACGGTCATGCAAGGCCATGTACGCGTCGCTTTTGAACGCCTGATTGATGAATGAGTCCGGCATGTCGCGCATGACCTTGACCAGCCTGTAACGTCCCGCCTCGTCCGCGTTCTCCCAAGCGTTCATGACTCGTTCACGCGTGGCCCACTGCGGCTTGCAGGCCAGTACATGCGCCACATCCTGTGAGTCGAGGCGGGCCAACACTTCATCCACCTTGCCGTCTTCGGTCAGAAGAGCCGCCTGAACGCGAATCTGACTGTTGGGATTGTCCAGCCAATGTTCGACGCATTCCTCATCGAAATTATGGTTATAGATAAGAGTCTTGACCACGCGCTCGTCCGACTCCTCGAAGAAGAGGTGAGGGTCTGCGTTCTTTGCCGCCATGAGTCGAATCTGATAATCCTCGTCGTGGGCCAAACCGTTCGACGTTTCCTTGTCGAGCTTGCTGAACTTGTTGAGCATTGTGGCCGCTTTCTTGCGAATCTCGGCGCTCCTGTCATGTAGGGCAACTTTGGATAGTTCCTTGACGGGTAGTTTCTTTTCGTCGTATACGCGCCAGTCGAAGTAGTAGTTACGGACTTTCAGGGGTAGTTCGGAGAGTTTGCCGGAGTTGAAATGCTGTCTGATGTTGGCGAGTTCGTCTTCGCCTGTTTGGGTGAGAGTCCAGTCGCCCGTCTCGTTTTCCTGAATGAGTCCGGCTTTGGCGAGTTTGGTGATGTCGCGGTCGGGGAATACTCGGCGTTCGGGTTCACGCTCGAATCGCATGAATTCGTAGACTGCGGTTTCGTTCCAGTTGATGTCGCTCATTTTTTGCTCCTTGGCTTCCATATTTTTGTGTGAACAATTCCAGTATACAATTTGCTTGGACAAAACACGCTAAAAAACAAAAAAGCGGGAACTACAGCAACAAGCCAATAATCCCCGCAAACCCAATCAGCAGACGCTCGCGGAACCATCATCGCAAAGAGAGCATAACAGGCAACCGATGCCGTTAATATCCCTTGTCAGATGCACGCCCTTGGTGGAGCCGCACTCCTCACAACGAATGCCACTGCGCTTACGAGCGGTATTGGGAGTGCGGGAGAGGGCAGACCCACGACGGTAGGTTTCCTTCCTTGGCGTGCCTATGACGTATTCCACACCGTCCAACACGAACGGCTTGCTGACCTTGACGGTTTTGTTGCGTGTAAGCCCGGTATTTTAATGCCGGGTTTGCACGCTATGCGTGTTTTTTGTTGATTACTCAAGGTATATGGTATCATATTGGTATGAGCCAAAAAGTACGAATCCTGAAAGTCCGGCATGCGGGGTGCAGTGTGTTCCTCGGCTTGGACTCTTACGGGAATCGTATGTGGACTCGTAGTCCGGAACGTATCATGGACTGGTTGTGCGACGGGTGGAGAAGCCGGTACAACCAGCATAGGGCGCATCGTCCCCAGCGTAGGCTCGTGGAGGATGTCGAAACCCGTGAGCGTATTTGGGTGGACGTGCCTTTGGGCGGCGCGGATGTGAAGCCCGCAGTCAAGGACAGTCAGGCACGATTGGATTGTCTTTGGCTGGCGTGCATCCCCTCGCCTATCCTCTCCTCGTGCGAACGTGTCGAGAATACGGGATGGTTCGCCGGATTGAAACGAAAGAAGACCAGTGGTGGCCGGGTTCCGGGTTTCCGTTCCCGTCATAAGGCTCCTCAGTATTTCGTGTGCTGGCGTAACCAGTCGAAGACCGGTAACGCCTTGTATTATCGGACGGGCAAGCGTGCCGGTGTGGTCGTCATCACGGGCAGTGTGCCGAGACAGTATCGTCGTGAGGGTGAGAACGAGGCTCGTTGGCGTATCGCCATTCACGTGCGGGTGAGCCAACCCATTCGTGAATATACAAGTGTGGCGGTGAACTGGACGAACAGGACACTCGTGTTTACCAATAGTCCACTCCCTATCATCCGAACCGATACCGGTATGATGGTCGGTTTGGATAGGGGTTGCGTGCATACCCTCGCCACGTCGGATGGACTGTTCCTCGACATGCTGCAACCGTCGGCGAAGGAAGTGGACGAGTATAAGCGTCTGCAACGCAAGCTCGCCCGACAGGACAGGACGAACGAGAAACGTGGCGGCAGGAACGCCAAATTCGCGTCCAAAAGCCGCAAGCGTACTCTCCAAGCCATGCGGAGCATCCAACGTCGGATAGACAATCGCAAGGACGATTGGATAGCCAAAACGACCACCATGCTCGTCCGGGAATACGATTTCATCGCCATGGAACGGTTGAACGTGAAAGCCATGAGCCGAAGCGTCCGACCGAAACCAGACCCCGACAATCCGGGACATTATCTCCCCAATGGGCGGAAGAGGAAAAGCGGTTTGAACCGTAGCATCCTCGCCAACCGTTGGACTGACCTCCTGCATTGTCTCGAATACAAAGCCAAGCTTGCGGGAACCCGACTCGTTCAGGTACCCGCCTATGACACGTCACGCATTTGCAACGTCTGCGGATACTGCGACAAGAACAACCGTGAAAGCCAAGCGGAGTTCCACTGCCACAATTGCGGACATGAGGCGAACGCCGACGTGAACGCGGCCAAGAACATTCTCAACCGCGCTTTAGAACCGGAAGGCACGGACGATGCCTACGAGTGGAGACAACAAGCTTCCACACTGGTGAAAACCGATGGGAAGCAACGTCGATGAAACTCAAACCCCTGCAATACCGGTCGGAATCTCTTCCATTAAAAAACATTAAGAAAGACACGTCCGACCGGCAACAGGAATCACGGGATTTCAATCCCGTGAGGAAGTCAAGATGTTCACGTGAGACACCTCGCCGTTGGCTTTGAATACCGGGAACTCGTCGGTTTCACCAGCCTCGCTCCAATTGTCCCACCACTCTTTCGGGATTCGGACTTTCCAACCGTCCTTTAGCTTCGTCCAAATCGGACGGGGTTCGGTCTTGGCGTCTTCGATAGTTTCACTCATTTTTTGTCCTTTCAGCGAGTGTATCCGATTTTCCTCAGCACATGGTCTTCGGGGTCGGAGAGATGCTTGATGACCTCTTCCGGCGTAAGGCTGATTCTCTTCGTGTGGAGCAGGGGTTGGAACGAGCAAGTGCGGAGGAACTTCGTGACCACGCCGTCTCTGCTCATGCGGGAGGAAATCTTCTGGTTTCGATACTGGCGGTAGGTGAAGCGGAGCCAACGAATCGCCTGTTTCGAATCGATGGTCTTCACATGGGGATTATCAGCGTAGGCTTTCACCCAGTTATTGCGTTCGGTGGCGCTGTGGAAAATCTGGATTAGTGGAATGTTGTTGTCAGGGTCGAGCTTCTGGTTGGGATGGTTGACTATGGCGGCGTAGTAGGTGTTCATGGGTTGCTCCTTTTGTAGACCAAGTTTTTGTGTGAACAATCCCAGTATATATTCAAGAATAGCAATCACGCAAGTCGGCACGTCAAAACAAACTACCCAATCACACAAAAACCAGCAAGCCTATCAATGCAATAATCGACAGATAGGCCAGAACCATAAGAGACAATCCAACCCGCAGACCCCATCCCCAAGCCAATACGCGAGAATCGTTCTCCCTACCGACCTCTTCCATTTTGCGGCTCCAAGCCTGAACCTTATCGGTCAACTCGTTCTGCGTGAGCCAATTGCCGTCACGGTCGAACGGGCTAGGCTGATACGGCAGGTAGAAGAATCCCCTCCATATCCAATGGTGGCAATGCCGGATACGGTGGAATATTATGCCGCCAGATTTGCGCGGAACGGCGCAACCCCATACGGAACGCCGGATTACGCACCGTGTCCAATAAACCCATTTTCTACTCCTATCGAAAAGTTAACGGCTCTTCGCCTATCCTCACAAGCAACTCGTTCAGTTCAGGTATGAGAATATCCGTTCCAAGCGCTTCAACATCATGTTTGGTGAGGTAGAACACTTGCCCGTCCTTGTAACGCAACATGCCGTCAGTGTCGAACGATAGGCTTTCGAACATGGTTTCGACCATATCCCAGAACAGGCTTCCGAACTGCTCTTTAGTCCGTTCGTCATGCAGAACCGTGTACACCGCGCGGGAATACTGTTCACCGCGTTTCAAATCCTTGTTCAGGCAACGTTCGCAACGATGGCATCCGTCCAAGTCTTTCATGCAGTCGGAGCATAACGGTCGGGAGCATTCGGGGCAGAGGATAGTCCACTTGTTTGTTTTGCAGATTGCGCAGATTCCGTTGTTCAGCACGTCGAATGCTCCTTACCGTAGTGGGTGTGATTGCTTCCAGATTAACTCAATCAGTCCAACGGTTTGCCGCGTCCGACAATCTTCTTACCGTCCGCGTTCCGCAACCATGCCAAGCCGTGACCATAGGAAACAACACCAGCTTTGACGGTCGGATTCTGCTGGAACGTGTAATAAACTTCCACCAGTCCGCCGCCACCGTTCGCTTGCAGAATACGAATCCTGTAATCCTTTTCCACGGCTTTGACGGCCATATCCCGTTCGAGTTCATCAAACCAACCGTAAAGTGGGAGCATGGCGAAAGCGGCTAATACTCCTACGGTGATGAACCGCCAATATGTTTTGGCCCCTACCAGTAGGGCGATTACCGCCACGAGAACGCCGATGATGGCGATTCCGGCCACGAGCTGGCGCCAATTGCCGTTGCAATCGTATTCGACGGGAGCATAGGGATTGGTGAGGGTCGGCGCGGATTTGACGGGTTTTGACTGTTTGTGTGGGATGGTCGGCCTGTAGGTCTTCGGCTCTTTCGTGGACACGGTTTCGGTCTTTGCTTTAGGTTCCGTCTTGACTGTAGGGTCGTTCTTCGGTTCGACGGGCTTAGGAACGTTCTTCTTTTCAGCTTCCACGGGCGGTGCCGGTGGTTTCAACATTTTCCGTTCCGTCTCTTTGACCACTCTTTGAAGTTCGATGGTGGTGGACGAGTCGGGTTCGTCCATCGGTTCCTGACCTAACATCATGAGGTCGTTTTCCAGCGAGACATCCCGTTCTTTCATACAAGGCTTCCTTTCTTTTTTGTCGGATATGAGAGAGGGGAGAAGCGGTCTGGATGACGCTTCTCCCCGAGGCTTTTAGCATAGGTCAGAGGATTCGGGTTCCCTTGCGGGTGACGAGCATGATTCTGTTTTCGTAGCGGTTCTCGAAAACGTCCCAGTTGCCGCTCAGGACAGCCAAGCACACATTGCCTTTGATGAGGTTCCAACGTTCGTCGCAGTTGGATACGACGTGCTTCCAGTTGATTGGATTGGGCTTGTGGTGGGAGGTTTCCACGATGGCTTCGGTCATAGGCCTGTCTGCGTAGGCGTGGTCGTAGGTGTTGTCACTCGCGACGATGCTGATGGTGCCGTTGTCGAATGCGATTGGCTGGATGGTGTTCATGTTTTCTCCTTTTGTTGTTGTGAGGCCGAACCCTTTTTGTGTGGACATGACCACTATAACACATGGTCTGAAATATCACAATACGAAAAACAAAAAATGCCGACCAGCGCCTAGAAGCGGAAGACCAAGCCCTGCGCCCTGACGAAAGACCTCAGAGCCTTCGGGGGGGGGGTCGAGGATGGTTCCCCCGTGTTCGTGGGTATACTGTTCGGCGCTCTCAAGCGAAGTTAAGAGTGTGAGCTGGTCTTCGTATTCGACTGGCCACACCTGCTGTGTCTGCTGGTAGGCGTGTTCTATATACATGTTGTTCTCCTTTTTAAATGGTTTTTGTGTGGACGATTCCAGTATACCACAGAGGGATAATGCAAAAATCCCTCACTGCACAGCCGCAAAAAGCTAAACCCGTCGAATCCAACGGGTTTAGAATCTCAGGGAATCGGCTGCCAAATCCGCCAGCCGACCAACCCCAACAGTACGAGCACCCCAATCGCATACATCCACGTGCCCGCGTATCCGCCCGCGAGGAACGCGCTCATCCGACGTTTCCGTTGCTCCAGCAGTGCGTACCATTCGCTCTCGCAACGGTCGAACATGTCCGCGTCCATGCGGGTGCCTCCGTACATGTCGAGCCAATCGCGCACGGTCGGCATGGGACCCAACGGGTCACGCAGACGGGCGTGCGGTATGAGGGCTATTTTCAACCCCTGCCACACGCCCTTGAGAAAGAACGCGGGTAGCCTGTCCCCGGTCATGACAGCTCCCCACATGGTTCGACGGTTTGCCTCAGCCCCTGTTCGACCAGTGCTCTCACCGCCGCGTTCCACGTGAGTTCGTTATCGTCGGCGTACTGCATGGTCAGCCGGTACAGGTCGGCGGGCAACATGACCACACGGTTCACGTTCGGCATCGCGTTGCCTCCAGAACAGGTGGGCGAGCGAATCGGCGTCGATGTACCGGCGTCGTCCGATTTTGTAGGTGCGTATGCGACCGGCCTTCAGCAGGTCGTACACGTGCTGGCGTGAGCAGGAGAGGTAGGCCATCGTGTCAGCTATAGTGAGGATGGCTGGCAGTTCCTTGGCTTTGGTTCTCATTGTCAAGTCCTCTTTCGTTAATACCGGCATTCGCAACCGGAATCCAAAAACTCGTGTTCGCCGTCGCTCCACAGCACGGCCTCTATGGTCGAAGGGGCGTTCAGGTCGATGAAAAACGCGGCAAGCTCGTCCGCCGACAAGCGGGAGAACTCCTCGCCCACGGCTTTATAGAATTCGTCCCAAGCGGCTTGGTCGGCGTCCGATTCCATGAGCGTGGAGAACCGTTCCGCCAGTTGCGTGGATGGGAGTATGGCATGGGAGAAGCCTTCATCCGTGATATCGAGCCATGCATTCAAGCACCTGTCGGCCAGTTCTCCGACCGGGAAGGTCAGCATTCTCGTGGCGGTGCCCGTCCACTTGGTTTTTTTTAGAAAACTGACTTCTACGGCCTTGGTCTTGTGTTCCATGGTCTAACTCCTATTCAATGGCTTTCTGTTTTTGTGTGAACGATTCCAGTATACATGAATGCACAAGAACGTCAAACCAGCTTCCAGCCAAGCGCGTTTTCAATGCATTAAGGCGTCAAAGCGAACCATGTCCGCGTGTCCTCTCCAAGGCGAACTGATAGGCGACTTCATCCAGTTCCTTGGGTTCCAACCCGTCCAGCACGGCGAGTGCGAACCTCACACGCTCACGGTCATCGACCGGCAACCAGATGTCGTCGGCTCCCGCGACGACGTGAATGCCCATGCCGTCGTTGTCGCTGATGTAGTCGAATCCGGTGAACTTGACATTCATGCTTCCTCCTTTTTTCTCAGTCTTCCCCGTTGTCTGAACGATGCGACGTAATACGGTTCCAATGTTTTGTGTGAACAATTCCAGTATAGCGCACTTTGTAAAACAGGCAACACGGACACGTCAAAAAAACAAAAAGCCCCGCCAAAACGACGAGGCCACAATCCTGAAAACTAACGATTCATGCTCAAACGAACCTCAACCGCGACGGTCAGCAACACCACCGTAATGGCGCACACGGATACGATACCGAACGTGCGGCCAAACGTGAACAGCCAAGTGCCGAACGAGTAGATGCCGAACGCGACTGCGGTTGCCACCCCACCGAAAGCGATGGTGACAAGCGTCATAAGCAGAACATCCTTGATATACATTTTTTCTCCTTTTGGTGATGGGTTTTACGAACCCTTGTTTGTGTGAACAATTCCAGTATACATCATGTTGGGTACGACACGCCAAACAAAAAGCGCCCCACCCATCCAAGGGAGAGGCGCTAAAACCCGACGGTCAGAACTCATACTCGCAATCGGAATCGAGATACCATTTGTCGCCGTAACCCCAAAGAACACGACGGATGGTCGCAGGGTCGTTTAGCTCAACGAACTTGGACGCCAGTTCATCCACCGACTTGGCGGAAAAAGCCTTGCCGACGGAAGCGTAGAATTCATCCCATTCCGCCTGTTCGGCGTCGGAATCGACCAGCTCACGGAACCGTCCGGCAAGCTTCTCGTCCGGCAGTGTCGCTTCCGCAGAATTCGTGTCCTCTATATCCAACCAAGCGCCGAAACACTTGTCGGCCAACGATTTAACCGGAATGGTGAGGATGCTGGAATACGTGCCCTTCCAAGCGTTCTTCTTGAAGAAGCTAACGTCTCGTGCCTTCATTTTCCCCGTTCCTCCTATTCTTCCTCGCCGTCCGCCTGACGGAGCGGAACGATACGGTTCCACTGTTCCTCATACTCGTCCTCCGCGTCCTTGGAACCATTGTCCAGCAGTTTGTTCAACGTGGCTCGTCCTACGTCGCTGAGACGACTGATGCTGCGGAGAATGCTCGCCACGTCGTCGGCTTCGTATAGTTTATTGCGATTGTCCGACAGTTCTTGATACTTCGAGTCGGTGAGGTTCCAAACATAGTCTTCCAGCAGTTTCCAGTCTTCTTTTTCGGCAGAGGGTACTGGAATCGGCTTGGTGAGCCGCCAATCTTCGAGAATGTCCACCCAAAGGTCGGTCTTGACGTTGTATTCGCCAAGGTCTTCCTCGTGGGTGAGTTTTTCGATTCGTTGTTCTTCGCCGTTCTCGTCCAAGTAGTCTATTGTGAGATATTCACTATCCACTGACAAGGTGGAGAGTTCGCGTAGCTTGGTGATTTTGAGGTTGGTGATTGTGTTAATCATTTTTGTTCCTCCTTGTTGGAATCTATCTTTTGTGTGAACAATCCCAGTATACCATGTTTGTTGGGAAAACAAAAACAGCCCACTCCCCAAAACAAGGAAGCGGGCTGAAAAGTCAGGCATTCAGCAAAGCATGGGACGAAACACCCATTTCAGACAAACCCAAACCCACATTGTTCGCGTCACTCACACCACGAGCAAAACCATCCTTGCTACCACGAGCAGTGGCCGCACGACCCGGCACCAGCTCAAGCTTGTCAAAATACTCGTTCAGACGCTGACTCTTGCATGACACCAGCTCACGACCGGAAGGAATGGCGAGACTCTGCTTGCGAAGCTCCTCGAAACGTTCGCTCAAACGTTCGTTGAATCCACCGCGATAACCATAATAGAACTTGGCGCGTGGATAATCACGACGCATGTACTGTTTGCATTCCGTCAGCGTCGGATAGGATTCACGTCCGTAATGCGTTTCGACGTATTCCTTGTTGTCCTCATAGTACGCTTTGGCGTGCTGGTCAATCATGTCCGCGTAGCTAGTGCGGGCGTGGACTGAGCAGTACAGGTCGATGCTTTGGAAGAGAAGGACTGCGGCGTTCACATCGTCCTCCTCGCCTACGAACATGACGGCACGTTCCTTAATCCTTCCGCCACACCGGCTTTCGTGAATGTAGGCGCGGCATTCGTTAGCTTGGGCGATGATGGTCGCAAGGTAGCCTTGCTGATGGTAGATGGTGGTTTTGCTTACGTTCACGCCACGTTCGATGATTGGCTTGTTCGTGCGGGTGCGGTCGCGTTTCCAGTCTTCGATACGATATTCGTTGATGAGTTTCTGTGCCCGCTCGAACGCCATTTGCGCCTCATTGTCGCTGGAAGCTTCGTTTTCGGCTATTGCCATGAGGTTGTTGATGCGTTCGATGATGCTGTCGATGTTGCTCATTTCTTGCTCCTTGGTTTTTCTTTTATCTTTTGTGTGAACAATCCCAGTATACAGCGTGCGAAAAAACGACACACCCAAAAAACTATAAACAACCTCCGAAAAAACAAACCCCTCCAACCTATAAGGGAAGGAAGAGTACTGTTACAGAATCGCTCAGGCGTCCAAGTGGGAATGATGCAGAAGCCTACGAACATTGATATTGTGGACAAACCTATCCTGACCGACAATCCTCGAAGCAAACTCCCTATCGGTATATCCACCGTCGGAAACACCGTCCAAAACAGTCTCGGGAATATTGTCCAACATGTAATAGCTGACGCCGGTCTGACTCTCGACATGCTCGAAAAGCATGTAGTAGACGCCCTCGGGGTCGTCTGTGAAACGACTCATGACATACGACTTGTCCTTGACTACGAAGATGTTGTAGTCCTCTGCGCCGAACTGCTTGAAGTATGCAGGCTTATTCATTTTTTTCTCCTTGGTTTTTCAACTTTTTTTATGTGAACGATTCCAGTATACTCCAAGCGTGGAAACAATACAAAAAAAGAGGGACGGAGACCAAAACGGAAACCGTCCCTCAATGCCTTTTAGAAAAGTGACCTTATCTCAAACAAGAATCTATTTTAAACCACTTCCGTTTAGGCCGTCAACCTCTACTCTCGACAAAGCTGCCCATTATCGAACTTAACCCCTTGGTACATGCTTTTTTAAAGTATTATACTTATTATAATTATTATAAAATCAAGGAAACAGACATGACCAACCCATTCAAACCAACCGCCGGACGTATCCCACCGATACTCGTCGGACGAGAAGAAATCATCGAAGACTTCGACTATGCGCTGAAAGACGGTGTAGGAAGCCCCGGACGGCTGATGTTCCTCACCGGAGCCAGAGGCGTAGGAAAAACAGTCATGCTGGACACGTTAGGAACACACGCGCAAAAGCAAGGCTGGAAAGTCTATAACGAAAGCGCCGATAGAGGTTTCACCCAAAGACTGGTGGACGCACTTACCGGCAAGGACACGACTCGCATATCCGCCTACGACATGCCTAGCGTCGGATTGAAAGGTGATGTAGGGAATCTGGAACTGAGTTTGGGGAGAATCGAACTCGAACACAATGAGGAACGTTCCTTGACGCTACGTCAAGCGGTCGGCAAACGTTTGGACAAGATAAATGAAAGCAAGCAGGGCATTCTCATCACATTGGACGAAGTGCAATCCGGTTCCATGGACGAAATCAGGGCTTTGTCCACTGCCGTGCAACATCTTATCCGCGAAGGACGGAACATCGCGTTCATTTTCGCTGGGCTACCGTCCGCCGTGAACGACGTGCTGTCGGATAATGCCATCACCTTCCTTCAACGGGCAGAACGGTATCATTTGGGTTCCGTGCCAACGGAGAAGGTTCTGAAAGCATTCGAGGAGTCTTTCAGCGGGGAGAAGAAAGCCGGGATGGAAACGTTGATACGGTTGACCAATGCCACTCATGGTTATCCGTTCATGATTCAGCTGGTGGGTTATTGGGCTTGGAGGGTTTCCGAAACCAACGGTCATGTGAATCAAGTGACCGAGGAGGACGCGGTCAAGGGTATCGAAAAAGCCCAAGCCAAACTAGGGGATATGGTTCACGCCCCAGCATTGCATGGCTTGCCTTCTCATGCGGTGAACTATCTGCTTGCCATGTCGGTGGATGATACGGTGTCGAATACAGGTGAAATCGCCCGTCGGTTGAACCGTTCGCCGCAGTTCGCCAACGTGTATAGAACCAAGCTGATTGAGAACGATTTGATTGAGCCTGTCGGTTACGGTGAAGTCGCTTTCAAAATGCCGTATTTGCGGGATTACTTGCGTGAGCATGGGGCTTATTTGCAGATGCGGGAGAATATCAGCGAACGCTCGGAGAACTAGGTTTTGTTGTTCTGGGCGGTTTAGCATGGACAAGCTGGAAGAATTCAAGCTTGCCACCATTTGACATTTACCAGAAAGCCCCTCAACTAAGGGGCTTTCCTCTTTTGCTATCCCTTGTGCGTTTTCTCATACCATTCCACGAATCCCAGCATGGCTTGCTGGAATGATGGTTTGAATTCGCCGTTTACGGGAATGTTTCTGTTGAGTGGCGTGGTCTTATAGTTTTCCGGTAAGGGTGTGGCGCACCATTCGGGTGGTATCCGGTCGGTGAATGGTTCCTCGCAATCGTCGCTGAACATGAGTCCTACGGGCTTGCCGTTGAGGAGGATTGTTGCGTGGGGGCTGATTTGTCCTTTCGCCAACCGGTATTCTCCTCTTGTCGTGTGTATTGGATAGTGGAAGGTTTCAGGCAGTCCTCCCCGCCGGTATTCGTCGCGTAATAGTCGAATCGGATTATAGTAGCGTTCCAATGCGGGGTATGCCCATTCGCATCCGCTCCAACAGTCGCGTACCCTGTCCATTCCGTCCCAGTTTTCTTTCGGATTGGGTTGGATGCTGAGTTTGCGGTATCGGTCGGTTTGGCACCAATGGGTGGGATTGTTCAGGGCATAGTTTGGCGTGGTTTGTTCGGCTAACCGTATGAGAGTGCTGAGGGTGCATGAAGCATAATGTTGCTTGTCGTATCGTGCGACAAGCCGATACGGGTCGGCATCATCCTTGTTGAATACGGGTTTCAACATGCGTAAATGTTCCTCCGTTACGGGAATATCAAGGTCGGCGGGTAAGCCCAACACTTCCATCCAACCTCCAAGCCTGTTCGTATCCCACTTGTAATCCTTGCAGTATTGCGCTTGCAACAGCCAAACCATCCAACGGCGCACATTCCGCATCAGTACGGGATGGGATGCGAATTCGAGAGGACGCCCCAGCATGTCATGATTCACATTATCCGGCGTGGTAATACTGGTTCGATTACCGTACTCGTCCACTGCCGTCACGACGATATTGTGTCCGGCGTCCACAGCCTTGAACATGTCGCTGATGTTGTCTTCCACGAACGTGGGCGGAATGAGACGCGGCTGGACTTGACCATTAATCGGCACGGAGAGCATCATTCACCATCCTCACTATTAGAGGCGAGTCGGGTTCGGAGTTCCCTCAACCGGCCTAACCGTTCCTCCACAGCCTGAATACGAACGTCAACCGCAGTCAACGTATCACCATCCGGCTCAGACAACTCATACTTGCCGGACGACAATCGTTCCAGAAAACTGGTGGGAACATCCCATACCAATAATCGGAGTTTGTCGGGACTGAGATTCAACCCCGTATACAAGCCGGTTTTAGGCCACATGCCATCCACGAGAGCCACATTCGGCATCATGCGCGGTGGACGGTCGGGCTGATATTTTTCGACTAGGATTCGACCAGCGAACCAGATAATGTCGCTATCCTGCTTGGAGTACGCGTACAAGTAGTCGTAGGGGTCGATGGTGACTGTGACACGCTTTTCAGCGTCCACGCCCTTATGCCACCAGAAGTATTTGTCTAAAGCTTCGAACACCAGCCTTTCCACACGAACATTGAACGTCCAAGTCTTCAACTTGTCATCAAACGTTCCACCCAACGCGCGGGAGCGACGGGCGAACAACGGATTATACGGAGCCTTAACCTTCAAACGGCCATCACTGCGAGTGACCGTAATATCATCAAAACCTGCCATGACAGTTTCCTTTCACTCAAACGGCATACTCTGACCAATGCGCTGATAACCTCTAAAGCCCCACATGGGCGAAGTCCCGAGGAAGGAAATGCAAGTAAACCCAGTGTAACACCAAGCTGGGAAGAAAAACTAGCCGACAAGCATGCCGATGTGGAATACGATACAATCCAAGCCTCACGAAATCTCATCCAAACGATTGAGGAAGCGGAAGATTCTGCGCCACCGCTTCCAGCAGATTACACCCCTCCACCAATCTGGAAAGTCCGGAAATCACGGGTGAAAAGCCAGCTTCCGCATTTCACAATGCCTCCGATACCACGCTTTCTCCCGAGCGCACAGTCCACGACGGTGAGTTAGACCCGACAGTGTGCTCTCATGGCTCGTCCAAGAATCCTGAACTGTCCGCAATCCCACATGCACGCCATCATATGAGCGGATAAGGTTACGCGCATGCCGTCGGCTTGCACGCAACGCCTTATGGTGCATGCAGATAAGAATACTGCCGTCATCCTGTACGCTGTATACGCGTTTCAGGAATGTGAGTTGACTGGTACGACAGTCCACTATGCGGGTCTTGCGCTTGTTTAACCGCAATCCCAATTGATTGACACGCCGCTCATAACCGGCCAGCACACGTTCGGCCTGTTCACGATTCTTGCAGAAACAGTAGGCATCATCCATATACCGTCCGTAGAATCCTTGCGACATGCACCAGTGGTCAACCTTGTTCAAATACCAGATAGCCATGGTTTGGCTTGTCTGATTACCTAAACCCAAGTGAGGTTCGTCCAATACGAAGATTCTCAATACGGTTAGAATCCGTTCCACATCCTGCTTCTCCCGTCCGGTGCGGGCGATGCTCCGGTACAGGGTGGAAATCATATCGAACGCTCGTTGGGAGCTGATACTTCCGAAATAGTTGGAACAGTCGAAGATGACAGCATACGGATGCTCCCATTTGCCCAAAGCCCGCTTATAGTGTAGTTCGAACCGTTTTCGGGCGAACGATGTTCCACGTTTCGGTAGGCTTGCCGCATTATCGTATATCAGTTGGCTTTCCACGATGGGGACGAGACTGTTGTCGCATAAGGCGCGTTGCACCACCCGGTCTCGGAAGGATACCGCGCTGATGTGGCGGAGTTTGCCTCGTTCGGAAATGTCGAATCGGATTGGCGCTCTCTTCTTGTATGTGCCGTCCTCTAATTCTTGGGCGAGTTTCCAACAGTTGACGGCACGCCTATTGTCGAAGTTCAACACTGTGTTTTTCCACGTGACGCCGCGTTTGCATTTTCTTGCGGCTTGGTAGAGCGCGTCGAATCCGAATGTTTGTTGGAAGTCGATGTAACGGTGGAGCTTCCTGTACTTATCATCCGAGCGTTGTTGCAGTCTGCGTTGGCGTCTTCTACGTCTTTGACTCGCATTCACGATTTTAATGCTTCCTTCACTAGGGAAAGAGAAAAGAATGGTTGAGGGCAGGTCGTCGGCAACAACCCAAGACATGCAATGATGTTGGACGCCCAGCTTAAGGGGCGAGTATCCGTCGTTTCCGACAGTCTTAATATCTCCCTCAACCTATTTCACACGCAACCCATTTTTCGAGGGGCCGCGCATTCGACCATATCCCCTTCCCCTTCGGGAGGCTTTCACCCATTGGGCTACTGGCCTATCTGATGTTAGTTTTTTGGTAAGAGGAATCGGGGACAACGGAGTAGCGATAATTCGCATTGTTGTTGTTGCTGGGGTCACCGTTCGAGTTGACTTGGAGGAAATTGTTGCTGTTGTTCGGGTTGGGCGAACGCTCCCACCAATTGTTGTTGTTGGCACCGGAGGGTGCTGAACCGGAAACGGAAACACCATTTTGGATATGGCCGGTTTTGTTTAGTTATATTTGGGGTTGAACCCAAGTATCCATTCTAGTGGTGGTCTTTGACTCGACGGTTTTGGCTTTCTTCAACTGGTCTCGCTCGTATCGGACTGCCCCCGTGAACACTCCCATGGCTTTGTAGAGTGTGCCCGCATAGTTGACAAATTTCTTCTCCTTGATTACGGGATTGTAGGTGGGGTCGCCTTCCTGACTGTTCTGGTAGGCTTTCATGTCGCGTTCTCGTGGTGGATAGTCTATCCAGTCGTCTACGAGGCCGGAGAGTGCGTTCAGCATTCCTTGGGCCTTGCATAAGAGTTGCAGTTTCATCTTATGCTCTTCGAGGGTGCTCGCGTAGATGGTGTCGGCGCTGTAGGCGGCTGTGTACATGTCGTAGGCGATGTGCATGACGTGTATGGTTTCGATGTTGTCTCGGCTTTTGGGCCATTTCCGGAAGAGGTTTCTGGTGGCGTAGAGTACGATTCTCGCTTGGTTCGCATATTCGCTTTTTGCTTTTGTCCGCTTGCTGGCGGGTACTGTCATAGGGGCTTCTTTCGTGTGATGTTTTAGCGGGGGTGGGGATGAACCCCACCCCCTAAAGATGGGGGATTAGAAGGAGAAAGCGGGGACAACGGAGTAGCGATAATACGCACTGATGTGGAGGCTGGGGTCACCGCTCGAGTTGACTTGGAGGAAAAAGTAGGTGTAGTCCGGGTAGGGCGAACGCTCCCACCAACGGTTGCTGTAGGCACCGGAGGGTGCTGAACCGGAAACGGTTTCGTAGATTCCAGACAGAATATTATTGTTTGAATAGTTGTGCATCACCTTGCCTTGGAAATACTCGTATTGACTTCCCTCCTGACTTAACGCTGGGAAACCGTTATAGCTTTTCCACCCGTCGTATATGGTTGGTACGAGTTCCCTGTAGGAGACGAGCCACACCTTGTCTGCTGTGGCGGATGCGGCGGAGCCGGAAGTGTTTCCGTAGTACATGTTGTTGGTTTGCTTCAATACGGTGGTCACGTTGTTTTGGAAGTCGGTGGGGAATTGGTTCCAGATTTCCCCAGTGTTCATCCATTGGCGGAGGTTGCTGTCGCGCCATCCGCCTTTGTTGGTGTAGCCGTCAGAAGCACACGTAGTGGTGTTGTCATTGGGCATAGTTCCGTTCATGCAGTACGCTTTCGGCAACGAGTTCCACGCCATGAACGTCAAACCAGCCTTTTTACCGCTACCGTCGGCCTTGTCGTCGTGGAGGATGCCGATGAGTTTGAACGGGAGGTTAGACCCGTCCGATAGGGTGAGCGAACCTTGCGTGCCTTTATTAAGGTTGTCTTCCATTTCCGCATAGTAGGAGCTTCCCTTGCCTTTGTCGCTCAAATCGTCGGCAATCTGCTTCAATCCTGCGGCGTTGTAGCCCGCATAGCAGACCTTGTCCACGCCGGTCGAACATTTGGCCGGTTCCGAAGCGATGGCGCTACCGGTGATGAGTCCGCCGCAGACCGCCGCCACGATGGCGAGGGTGGCGAGGATTCGTTGTCCCAAGTGGCGGTTCACACGGTTACTGGCGTGCATGCCCATTTTTGTTCCTTTCACTTACGGTCTTCCTTTCTCAACAGGATGATTGCGGTGACGAGTCCCAGAATGCTGACGAGTATGAGGATTGGCAACAGTAAGCCCATGCCGGTGTGGGGCATGCTCATCATCCATGTTTCTGGTAGGACGCCCGCGTCCACATTCTCCTTGTCCGGCTTATCCTGTGTGAGGATGATGGTGAACGTGGATTCACCGTACTTGTCGTCGCTCGTGTTCGCGTCGGAGTCGGTGGAACTCGCGTCATTCGGAATGTCCATGTCGTTCGCATCCGGCTTGGTGAACTCTTGGTGGGTGACGCGGCTGAATTGGATGGTGTACTGGTCGCCGTCCGCGTCCAAGTGTTCGAACTTGTACTTGCCGTCCTTGTCGGTCTTGGTGGATGCCACCTGCTTGCCGTCCTTGTCATAGAGAATTACGGTCTGGTTGGCGAACCGTTTCGATTCGCTGTCGCTTCTGACTCCGTCCTTGTCAGTATCCTCCCAGTAGAGTCCGCTGATGGTGCCGAGCTTCTTCGCGCTGGCGGTCGGGGTGATAGTGGTGCCGACTTGGTCGCAGGAGTCCTCATCACCGGTGCTGAACCAGTGTTGGCGTCCATCCTCCGCATAGTCCGAGTCGGTGCGGCATGTCATGTTGCCGGTCACGTCGCTGGTGTTCGAATCCAGTTTGGACGCGTCCGGATTGTCCGGCGTGGTTTTACCGTTCGCGTGCGGCGTGCCCGAATATGGCGTGTGTTCGGAGTCGAACCATGCCTGATTGAGGATGGTCTTCGTATGCTCCTTGACCCATGTGCTGATTTGTTCGTCCGTCCACTTGGTCGTGTCCGTCGTGTCACGGTCAACGGTGCCGGTGAAATGGTAGATGACGTAGCCTCCCGGTTCAATACCGTATGGCAGATTGTACGTGCGTGTCGTCAACCCCTTCTCCGTGGACTCGCTCAACGGTTCGACCGGTACGGCGGTCGGGTCGGACGATACGACCATTCCCTTCAAACCGGTGGAACGTGCGCCACCCGTCTTGCCGTCACCATACGGGTCGAAGCCCGCAATCATGACCTGCTTGCCGACAATGAGCACGTCACGGTCGCCGCCCGCAACGTCGGATGCGGTAATGCCCGTATCGATTGGCGTGGAAACAATATCCGCGTTGCCGCTCGTACTGCCGTTGGTCCAATACCTGCCTGTACCGGTCTTACCGTTCGCTAATTGGCCGTCACCATTCCAGCCAGCCGCCCACAAGTGTTGGTTCTTGTCGATGGCGTAGAAAGTGTTGTATCCGCCACCGATACGGGTGATGTACCTCAGATTAGACACATTGGACTGGTCGATACCGCTATCACCTCCGCCGACGAGCACTATCACTGTACCCGCGTCAGTCAACCCGTAGGCGTTGCCGAATGAGGCGACAACTTGCGTGAAACCAATAGAGAAAAACTCGTCGCCGTCCACCACACAACCGCCGTAGGACGTCAACGCGACCCACCTGTACGTGCTGGCGCTGACCTGCGTGAACGTCTTACCCGACTGGATTTGCGTCCACGTTGAATACGAGGTGGAACTGACTTTTCCGACCACCCACAAGGTGCCGTCACTTGCTATCGCCACAGTGAACTGGTTGCCGCACGCCACGTCAACAAACGTCTTATCTTCTGCGACTAGAGTCCACTGGTCACGATTATCCGTATCACCCGTACCCAATTGGCCTTTACCGTTCCAACCAGTCGTGTACAAGTGGCCGTCCGTGCTGATGGCGGCGGAGTGTTTGCCACCGGCGGCGACTTTCAGCCAACTACCGTTCACGATGGTCGGCTTGTTCACGTTCGTTGGGGTAGCGGTATTCGTCGTGTCAGGCTTGAAACCTAATTGACCATACTGGTTGTTACCCCACGCATACAACAAGCCCTCGTTCGTCAACACAAACTTATGGTCGCCACTCGTCGCAACCTGCTTCGCGCCACCAGATTCGATGGAAACCGTACCGGCGGTAGCGGAAACATCATGCACATCAGCGCTCATACGGTCAGAAACGACACTGGACGTGTCAAAACGGCTAGTGCCAGAATTCTGTACTTTGACATCCCAGTTGATGACGCATTTCGTGTCGGTGCAGCTGGTGCCGGTGACGGTTTTGTCCACGGTGGCTTTCGGGTCTGGTTTCGCATACCCGTAGTCCACGTTTTTCTGGTCTGCGCCGATGCCTAGGTGGATGTCGTCGGACGTGTCTTTCGCGTTGGACTTGATTTTGTTCGACCAGCTGCGCGTGTTCGTCACGTTTTCGAGCTTGTTGTAGTAGGTTTTGACTTGCGTCTGTACGCCATCACCCGTACTGGTGCCAGTGTTGCGTTTCACCGAAGTACGGTAGGTGCCGGAGTGGAGCAGGTTGAACTCGTAGTAGCCGTCCTTGTCGGTCTTCACCGTTTTGACGGTCTGCCAGCCGCCGCTTGAATCCTGCTTGCCGAGGGTGACTTCCACTCCTTCGATGTGCTCCTCATTGTCACCGATGAGCGTGTTCTCATCCTTATCCCACCAGACGGCGCCGCTGATGCTACCGGCCACTACCTTCGCCACGTCAGGCCACGGCTGGTTGCCCGCCGGTTTGTCGGAAGCGTCGGAATAATAGTTGCGGCCAAGCCACAGCGTGTACTTGTCGTCTTTCACATTGTCGGATGGGGTGAGCGTGATGGTGCCGTTCACCGCCGAATAGGACAGTTTATCGTCGGACGCGACGACAGTGCTGGTCAGTCGGATGGCGGTGATGTTCTTCTTCTCGGTGGCGGACAATTCATCCCATGTCTTCCACTCGTAGTCAGCCGGGTTATCCGACTTCTTTCCGGTGGTGGTTGAATAGTAGACGGTCGTACTGGTCGAATTGTCCATATTGACCGTGACGGGCTGGGTCAGTTCGTAGGAGCCATGATAGTTGCTGTATCCACGCTCATATTCGACCAGCTTGTCCTGCACGTACTTCTCATCACCATTCGCAGGAAGCAGTAGCATGCTATCCATGGTGCCGGTATGGCCGTCGCCCTTGCCGTACACGTTGAACTCCCAAGTAAGCGGGTCGCCGATTTCAGCCTTTGTGGTCTTCACACGCATGATGCCACTGTTGGTTTCCGCATTGGAGACAGGGAATGGGACGCTGGGCGTATTGCTTTTGATGGTTTGGGCTTGCAATGCGCCGTTCTCGTCAACGTCCACGCTCATATTCGCACTGGCGGTGACAGTCCCGGTGGCGAGATTGGATACGATGCCACTGAAATGCAGGTCAGGCAAAGTGGCCGACCCCATACGGTCTACTTCAGGCGTGACTTTGCCGGAACGTGGCGTGAACACGAGATTATTCCCGTCCACTTTCATCTGCCAGAACGAATCATCACAGGTCGGATTGTACAAGCCTTTCGGTTTCGGCACCGTGATGGTCGGCGTCATGCTCGTATTGGACAGGAGAATGGTGCGCAACTGTTCCGTGACCGTATAATCCACTCGCATGCCGGGAGTCAAATCGACTGCGCTTCCGGACGGGTGATTGGAACTGTTGTTCGCATACACTTGATTGCCTTCACCATCGTAGGCTTTCAGACTGATGTCGATACTGGTGGTCGGGTCTACCGGCTTGGCAATCCACACCCAATTGGTGACGCTCGCCTTATCGTCTTCGGTAAGCCATGCGGTCAGCGTATCCAAAGCTTCCACATTGCCTTTGGACACGTCGGCTATGGCGAGCGTGTTGAACGTGACCTGAACGTTCGGCGCACCCTTTCCCAAAGTCAAAGTGTCGGGGTTGAACGTCACCCGAATCTTCTTGACGTTCGGAGCGTCCGTGTCGGATGGTTCCCCGTCATGCCAATTGTCTCTGCTATCAGCCCATTGAACTTTGTAGTCGGAAACCGGAGCGCCGTTCTGGGTGACTTCCAAGCTTCCATCCCACCGCATGCGCGTATTATCCCACTCGTCCTGCATGGTCGGCGTAGTGTTTTTAAGCTTGTCCGCCGTAACGTTCGCCGCATACATTTCCAAAATGGTTTTGACTTGCGTTCTACGGGACACGGTGTCGCCGGAACCGTCGGAATAGTAATGGTAGATGTCAGCTTTGCCTTCGGCGGCGTCGAACGTCAGATTCTCCTTGTCGAACATGGTCTTGGACGCAGTGTTAGGACGTTGCAGTCCTTTGCCGAACAGTGGAATCTTGCCAGCTGGAGTCGGCTTGAGCCGTTGGATGATGGCTCGTGACCAGTCATTGTTCGCATACGGGTAGCCTACGCGGGCACCCGTATCCTTGTCGTAGGTGCTCTTGTCCCGTCCAATGTTCCAGCCGGGTTCGCCGCCCTTGCCCATGTTCAACAGTGCGTCGCCGTTATCGTCTTTGACACTGAACACGGTTTCGTCGGGAACAAGGTGGACATCGTAATATTTGACGTCTCCTTCTTTCATGTTTTTGAGCGCGTCGGTTCCGGCGGGAATCCTGTAGCTGATTGTCGCCGCCGCACCGTTCTTGCCACTGGATACGGTCAAATACTGTTCTTTATCACTGTTACGGGTAATCCGCTGACCGCCTACAGTCCACACGGTGCCCTGCGGGAAGTCGGAAATATCCACTTTGGTCGTCCAATCGATGCTGGTGGACGCGCCCTTCGTGGACGAATAACCCGGATAGGTCAACGCGTCGGCACGAATAGTGAAATCGCCGGTCGCGTCGGTGTTCTGACTCCAATAAGTACGATGCTCATACGAGTATTGGCCTTTCACCGGATTGCCGCCATTGTCAATGACCAAGTCAGCCGCCGGAGCGGATACTACAGTCAACTCATCCGTACGATACGTGGTTGACGTTCCACCTTCGCGGGCGACGACGATTTTCGGAATCTGACCCGGCTTGACCAAGCCTCCCGTGTCTTTTGCTTTCAGATAGAAGGTTTGGGTCATGGTTTCCACGCCACCGGCTGGAACCGTGTAGGAGCAGGAGCCGTCACTGTTTTTCTTCGCGGTGACGAGTTGTCCCGGCTGGCAGAAGCCACCACCATCAACAGTCTGCAAATACGGCGCGTCGTCCAAGTCGAACTTCACGTTGATGGTACGCTTGCCCGCCGCGTTGAAGTTCAACGTCAATGAATATTCGACCGTATCACCGGATGCGACCACGCCATCGGTAGGGGAATCATCGCCCGTGGCGAACCCGTTCTTCGAATTCACGAACGTTTGCGAACTCGTGCCATGCCCCGTACCGTCGGCTTTCTTAACGATTTTCGCAGTAGCATACGCAGGTTTCAACTCGTCCGCATGCGCTTTTGGAGAGGCTACCGGATTGGTCATGCATGTCAGGCCGGATGCCAGTGTGGCGATTGCGGCCAATAATGCTACCGGATGTGCCACATGCTTTTTGAGAATACTCATTAGTGTTCCTTCTTTGCGTGGTTTTTTCTACGGATGATGAGAATGGTGATGATGATTACCGCAAGCCAGAAGCCGCCGACGTACAGCATGAGCCATTGGTTCGTGTGGTCTTTCGGCGCGTTTTCGGGTTTGGGTGCGGGGTGCGGCATGCTGGCGCGCGTGCCGGTCACCAAGAGTCGCTTGTTGTTGATGCCGTATGGCGTGCAGGTCAATAGTGTGGAGAGGTCTTTTCCGGTGACGATTTTCAGTTTAGAAAAGTCGGATGGGTCTACCACGCTAATATCCGTGACCTTGTAGGCGAGCGTATGTCCGGCGGTTATCAGATAGAAGACGTCTCCCTTTTTGGCTTCACTGCCGAAGCCTCGCAGCTTGTCGAACATGAGCTGGTCGGCCAAACCCGTGTGCGCGGATATGACAGTATGCGTGTTCTTGCCGCCGACGGGGAGACTGGAACCGTATAAGTGTCCGGCTCCAGCGGCCAACACGTTTTGCGACGTGCCATGCCGGATGGGCAGGTTGATGCCCAAGCGTGGATATTTGACGGTAGCCATGACCCCATCCTTGGGGGTGGATAGTTGCTTCCGATACGTGTTGTCCGTTTCGGACTTGTTGACGCCCGTCCAAGGGTCTTCCGCCTCACCAAGAATGGGTTGGCCTTCCTCGTATAGGCGTTGATTGTAGGCTTGCGCGTCCGCATACTCTTGGGCGATTCGTTTCACGTCGGTGTTTTCCACGGCTTGCGTGTGGGAGTCGGTCAACCGGTTGGATTGGCTGCTGTTCGAAATCATGAGAATGAATGGGATGGTTCCGGACAGGGCGGATAGGATTAGGCAGAGAAGTCCCGCTATGGCTCGATTTCCCAAGCCTTTCGGTTTCGCCGTATGTTTTCCCAAAACCCCTCCCATGCGGTTATAAAGAATCTAAAAGGTGGCGTGTCGATATTTGGGTTCCCGACACGCCAAGCGGAACATTTCATGCTTTTCCAACCGTCAAACGGTCAGAAAAGTTTTCTCATACGGCAGTATTCCAATCTTCCAATCTCACGCTTTGCGACGAAGCAGCAGGGCGGAAGCGCCAGCCAACAGGACGGTCATCACGCCGAAGATGGACAGCCAGACCGCACCGGTCTTCGGCATGTCAGCGATGTTGCGGGCGTTGATGACGGTCACTCCATCGTCACTGCTCTTGGAGGCCAGCTTGTTCGAATCTTGTCCGAATGCGGTGAGGGACGAAGTGCTGGTGTTATGGTCTGTGGACTGGGCCACGCCAACGGTCAGAGTGAACTCCGGCAGAATGCTGCCGCCGAACGGACTCTTGGTTTCAGTCACCGTGTAGGCACCGTACATGCCCTTCAAGGTGATGACGCCATTTTTCTCATCGGTGGTGGTGATGTCGGCGCTTGCGGTAGCGGCCTCAGTCGAGTCGGCAACACGATACTCGTTATTGCCCACCTTGACGAACTTGACGGGAGTGTTCTTGGCATCCTTGATGTTGAACACGGCACCCGCGAGAGGAACGTTGTTCGTATCGGTCTTGGTCAGAGTGAACTTGCCGACGTACACGTAAGTGGTGTCGCCCGGAGTCTTCTGATGGTCGGTGACGGTGTTCGGATTGTGGGAGTATTCGACCTCGCTCGTGTTGGTGTCAACACCGTCCACGTGGGCGTTCTTGTTCACGGTCATGTCATAAGTGACAAGCACTTTCGCACCGACCGGGAACGTGGTCTTGGCGGCGATGATGTCGGAAGAATTGTCAGCGGTCGGGGCGAACAGGATATGGAACTTGCCTGTCTCGTTCGTCACCTTGTAATCCTTGCCAGCAGTCAAAGCCTTACCACCGACAGTGACTTTCACACTATCCGCGTTGAACGTCAGACCATCCGAATACGTATCGTTGAGCGCATAATAGTAGTGGTCGTAGCCAGTCCAAACAGGCACCCAGCTGGTCATCTTGAAAGAGACCTTCTTGCCGATGGAGGTCTTGGCTACCGCATATTCGCCACTAGACTCTTCCCTCTCAAGTTTGATTTCCTCTTCCTTGACACCATCCTCAACACCGGTGATAGCCTTCCTGACTGCGGTGTCACTCACCTTATAGTCCACGGTGCCCAGCGTGTAGGTCTTGGCGCCGTTCTTCAACGCCAACGTGGTCTTGCCGTCGATGCCGGTGCCGTTGAACATGACGATGGACGCCTGACCGGTCTTGGTGGTGTCCACGACCGCGTACACGCCCGGACGGACGGATGCGGTCATATGCTTGACGTCGGCGCCCTTGGCGAACGCGGTGCCCTTGTCGCCGGTGACGGCGGCCTCGTTCTTCAACTGGTCGATGAAGTCACGAAGCTTGCCAGCCCACGGACTGTACTCGGAATCAAGGAGATTCTGCACGACCCACACCATCGGATTGGACGCATTATAGTCGTATCCGGCAGTCTGGTCTTTCTTGGACTTAGTGTCAATATTGGCTTTAGTCAATGCGTCAGCAATAGCAGAAGCCTTACCGGCGTCAATCAGGTCAAAGCCGGTAATATTAGTGCCATCAGTCTGCGCATACGAATAGTAGGCGAGCGGCACAGCCTTCAACGTGCGATTGCTAATATCACCATTAGCAGCGACGGTCAACGTCTGACGAGCAGCCGCACCAAGCTTGGATGCGTCAACACGAGTATCAGCCGCCATGGCGGAGCCGACTCCAGCCAAACCCATGGCACCGGCCACAAGCGTGGCGACCGTTGCCTTCAACAGGTTTTGGTTTTTCACCTTTGTTTTCCTTTCCTTACTAGACCCGGCGCGCGTTCATTCATCGAACGGGGTCAATATCGGATTACATTCCTAATATACCGCACGCACCCTCATTAAAAACCTTGAAAGAACGCTTTCAGCCCTTAAAAATAAGGAGGGCATGGCTTCCCATACCCTCCAACATGCCCCTGAACAGGTTAGTTTCCGGACTGTTCGGAACCTTTCCCACCTAGTGCGGAACCGGCGGCATGACCGGCCACCATACTGTTCAGCAAGGCTTTCAAATCGATGCCCAAGGATTGCGACAATCCCTCACTCAACTGGCTCACACTGTTCACCGTGTCGCCCACGAGCTTCGTGCTGTTTCCGTCGCCATACATGGTGATGTGGTCAACCTTGGTGAGCGGTTCGGCGGCGGCCCGAACCATGTCGGGGAGAATCTGAATGTACTGTTGGGCGAGGATGTACGTGTTGTTCATCGCATTGTAGGCTCGGCCTTGGGCGCGGATTGCCTCGGCTTCGCCTACACCCTTGGCCTGTGCGGCGGAACCCTCGGCCTTGCCTTTGACTTCGGTCGCGTGGGCGTCCGCGTCGGCGGTGGATTGGGTGGCCTGAGCCTCCTGCTGGCGTAGATACAGTTCCGCATCCGCATGCTTGCGGGTCGTGTACACTTGCGCGTCGGCCTGCTGTTCGGCGGCGTATCTGTCGGCGTCGGCCTTCTTGCGGATGGTCGCGTTCAGTTTTTGCTCTTCAATTTCGGCGTTCTTCTGTTCGAGGACTGCCTTCTTTTCGGCGGCGGCGATTTCCGCCTCCTGCTCCTTGACTTTGAGAGTTTTGGACTGTTCGGCGGCGGTGATGCCCTTCACCGCGTCGGCCTCGGCCTGCGCCTTGTCGGAGATGGACTGGAGTTCGGCTCGTTTCAGGTCGAGCTGGTTCTGACGGACGGCCACATCCTGTTCCGCGTTGATGGACGCGAGCTTCGCATTCCGGCTGATTTCGGCGGCCATTTCAGCGCCCATGTTGGCGATGACGTTCTGACGGTCGGTGAAGTCTTGAATGTTGAACGTGGTCAATTGAAGGCCAAGCCGTTCCATGTCCACGCGGGCGGATTCGGCCACGGTCGCGGCGAACGTGTCCCTGTTCTCCATGAGTGCCTTCAACTCGGTTCTGCCGATGACCTCGCGCAGCTTGCCTAGGAGCACTTGTGTCACGTCCTTCTCCATTCGCTCCTTGGACTGGTTCAGATAGTTCTTGGCGGCGTTTTCTAATGCCTTCACCTGTTTACCGTTCTCGTCCACGGTCATGGTCTCGGATGCGATTTGGAAGTTGGCGACGGCGTTCACGTCGATGAGGATTGCGTCCTTCGTCGGAATCGGCGTGTCGGTTCTCAGGAGCGACTGCACCGCTCCGAGGGAGAGCCAGTCCACGCGCATGATGAAGGGTATGATGAACGCGCTTCCGCCGGAGACGAAGCGTCGTCCACCCGGCCCGGTGATGACCATTACCCGGTCGGCGGGGCAGACCTTGTAGCTTGCGGTTGCGAGCAGGATGATGAGTATCGCCACTGCCGCGACGATTATCAATGTTGTTGGCATTGACTTTTCCTTTCTTTTTTGTGGGCATACCCACTATGACAGAACTTGTTTCAGAACTCGTTTTCGAAACCTGCGGCCATGTCCGCGAATTTGGAGCATTCGCCCATGAACGCGAGATTGAACGTTTCGGTAGGCCCGTTACGGTGCTTGGCGAGAATCACGTCGGCTTCGCCCGGACGTTCCTCACGGTCGTAGTATTCGGGACGATGCACGAGGAACACCATGTCGGCGTCCTGTTCGATGGAACCGGACTCTCTCAGGTCGGACAGTTCCGGCTTCTTGTCGGCACGCTGTTCCGCATTACGGTTCAACTGGGAGAGCACGACCACGGGGCATTGCAGTTCCTTGGCGAGCATTTTGCATTGGCGGGAGAAGTTCGACACTTCCTGCTGACGGTTCTCGACGGTTTTACCGGAGGACATGAGTTGCAGGTAGTCGATGACGATAAGCTTCAACCCGTTGACCTTGCGGCTGAGAGCACGGCATTTCGCACGGATGGTGCTCATGTTGATGATGGCGGAATCATCAACCCACAATGGCGCCTTCTCGACCTGATGGCAGAGCGCGTTGAGTTTGTTCCAATCATTCGAGTTCAGATTCTCGGGATGTTGGAACGATGCGAGACGGATGCCTGTTTCGGCTGCGAACATGCGTTGCATGAGTTCGTGACCGCCCATTTCCAGACTGAAAATCACAGTCGGCAGACCTTTGTGCAGTGCGGCGTTACGCGCGAAATCCATGCCGAGAGTACTCTTGCCCATGCCCGGACGGCCCGCGACTATGACCATTTGTCCGGCTTGCAATCCGTGCGTCAACGCGTCGATGTCACGGAAGCCGGTGGGTGTTCCGAACTCGTTCGGATTCTGTGACATTTCATCCAACTGTTGGAGCATTTCGTCGGACAGGCGGTATGCGGTCTTCAACTCGTCGTCTTCGGAACGGCTTGAATCCTCCAACGAGAACGCGGCCTCCAACGATTTGCTGAGCACATCTTCGGCTGACGCGTCGGATACGTTGCTCATCTGTTGCAACTGCTGTCCGACCATGTTGATGTGGCGGAGGATGGCCGCGTCACGAATCTGCTTGATGAAATAGTCACTGTTGTTCGACGTGGGCGCGGAGCCGACAAGCTGGGCGATGTAGTCGATGCCGCCGACCTGTTCCAACTGTCCGTTGTCCATCATGTGCGAGGACAGCATTTGCGCGTCCACACGGTTATTGTCTGCGGCCAGTTCCTTTATATTATGGAAGATGGTCTGGTTGGTCGGCTGGTAGAAGTCCTCTTCGGAAAGTTGGCTGATGACCTTGTCCAACGTTTCCGCGTCTTGAAGCATGGCCCCCAACAATACTTGCTCGGCCATGTCCTTGTGGATTGGTGTGGGGACGCTCACTTGTCGTTGTTCTCCTTCTTGCCGGTGTTGGTCTGATTCTTGTTCAACGTCTCATACAGGCGGTGTTCCGTTTGCCAACGTTTGACGCGGGATTTGCTGGGATGGTTGACCCACCGGTATACGCAACGTTCTATGCGCTTGTATCCGAGGACTTCCGGTCCGAGATTGTGACTGCGGAATATCTCCGAGGGACGTTCCCCTTGCAGATATCGGAGGGTCACTTCGTCTTGGAATTGGGTGGTGAAGATTACCCACCATCCGTGCTTGTTTTTCAAGACGTTGACGACTTCCGGCCGTCTTCCCAAGGCCAAAGCCTCGTCTGCGGTCAGAAGCTTCGCCGGGGATGTGTTTGGTTTTTTCGGTTTTTCGACCATGCTTTTGTTCGTCCTTTCCAAGGTCAGATTGCGTCCGGGAACTGTTCGTTCGGAGAGAATTTGAGGAGTTTCACAGTTACTCCCTCACGCCATTTGTTCCACGCTTTGATGGTGATTCCGACGATGCGTCGGCGGGTTGGACGGTCGCTGTGCGCTCCACGCTTGTTGATGTCGAACAGTGTGTTGCGGAGTACGAGAATGGGGCTTCCCTCATTGAGGTTAGCGCCGGTGGCGAGCATGTCGAAGAACCGTTCGCACGCCTCACCGTCGATTTCGTTGAACGTCCAGTAGAGGAGCGCGGCCATGCTGATGGACATGAGATGGTTGCTTTTCGTGTAGAACGTGCTGGCCTGTCGTAGCGTATCCTCCAATTGCGGAGTGCTTTCGATGAACGTCAGCAGTTCATTTCGGGTCGGTGACATGTTGTTGACGCATGCGGCTTCCACACCCAACTGTTCGCTCAGATAGATGGAACGGGCCACGGTGGAAAGCTGTTTGGCGTTGTTACGGCCTTTCAGTTCGAGCACGTTAGCCATGGTGCGGCCCTTGCCCGCATCCATGGTCTCCTGCGTGTCTTCGGGCAGTCCGCGAATGACCAGAGTGCGGAACGGAACACCGGATTCGACGCATGCGAGGAGCCTGTGCTGTCCGTCCAACAAGCGTCCCGTGTTGCTGAATTTGATGGCTTCGCCGTTCATTTTCCAAGCCTTCTGCGCCATGGTTCGGGCGAACAGTTCGACCTGTGTGCGGCTCACGTTGCGGTTGTTGGTGTTCACGCCGAGCATTTCCTTGGCAACGTCCGGAGTGATGGTTTCGACCCGTCCGGTGATGCTGTCCCAATCGTATTCGTCGGTTTCACCGGCATAGGATGGCGTGGCCTTGGGTGCTGGCTCTTCCGGTTTCAAATGGATAAGCAACGTGGTTTTCGGAGCGCCGGAATGCCGTCTGATTTCGGTTTTCGGTGGTTTCACTTCGACCGTCTCGTACTGTTCGGATTCCTCGACCTGATTCATGGCGGACGCGAACGCGGTCATGGTGAACGCGAGCATGAACCTGTCCACGCTTCGTTTCGGAGGGAACTGTTTCATTCCGTCGATGATGCGGGTGGCGTCCGAATGGGTGATGTATGGGCAGTGGTTCACAACCGTGTCCAGTCCGCCCTCGTATTCCTTATGGGTAAGGAAGACGAATGGTGCGAGGGGAGTACGCGCCTGTGCCATTCCCTTGAAGCATTGGCCTACCTCATTGTAGATTTCACCGACCTGACGGTAGCGTGAAACAGTGTCGATGCCATACTCGTCCACGGGGTTCGTGTACTCGTATTCGTTGTTTTTGAAGATGTGTTCGTTGTATCGGCTGACTTCGCGTAGTCCGGAGCAACGTCCGAAACCGAGCGTGGTTCCACTGCTTTTCGTACCGTCAGTCCGTTTCAGATTGTCTTTGCTCAGCCAGTAGGCTTCCATATCCGCGATGAATGTTTTCGCCGCGACTTTCTTGGTGAGGTTCCGTCCGGTCATACGGGCGAAGTATTCTCCTTCGACGCCGGTGAGGACTGGCAGTCCGGTTCCGACGAACAGATTATCAGGCAGGAGGCCGTACCATTCGGGGTTGATTTCATGGTCGCTCATGTAGGAGAGAATCCGTCCTACGCTGTCACGGTCGATGAACACGGTTCGCGCGTTGGTGAACGAGTCAACGTCGAGATTCAACGCCTTGCATACTGGCTGGAGGTCTTTTTGAATCATGGTCATGAACCGTGGTTCGGTTTTGATGTCTTTGTTAGGCACGTTTTCCTTCCTTCAATCGTTTCAGCATCCGGTAGGTTTTTGGAGCGCAACCGGATGGATTGTGTTCCTCTTGCCGATACTGTTTTTCAAGTTCGTCCCAATGGTCGATGATGTTCTTCCAGTCTTCCGACACGTCGCGCATGAGACTCAGATAGGCGCGTGCGGATGGCACCATATCGAACATTCCGAGTATCCGACGTAGGTCTCCGGGGTCTTTCGGAGTATCCTCGCAACCGTGTTCGCGCGTGCCGTTCACGGTCATTGTGATTCCGGTGAGCCGTTGCACGATGGCGAGCGAACTGATGCCCACGTCACCGTTGGCGAGCCATGCGGCGAACATTTCCAACGGAAGTCTGGGACTGTCCGTCATGCCGTCGGAGGCTGGGTTGAGGTTGGCAACGAGCCTGTCTTTCGGAACGTCCGCGATGATGTCCGGTTGGGTTTCGGAGTCGGGCATCTGACCGTAGACGAGATGGTTATTGACGAGTATGGACGGCTGTCGGCCACCATATACGCCGATGGTGCAAACGGTGTCTTCGACCATGGTTCACGCTTCCATCCAGTGGATGCTTTCGTTGAGGAAGTCTCTGATTTTGCGGAGGGTTTCTATATCTTCGATGGTGATGCTGGTCGCGGTGTCGCTGTCGGTGATGGTGAACATGAGTTCCTTGCCGAAGCTGGGGGATTGGAGGATTGTGAGCTTGTTTGTTCCCTCGTTGCCGACGATTTGGAGTGCGGATGTGTTGCCGTTGTCGTATTTGGTTGCGCTCATTGTTTCTGTGGTCTTTTCCGTTCCTGTGGAATGTTTTGTGTGGGCGAGGTCAGCTTAACACACTAGGTGGGGGTATGCAACCGTTCGGGGATTCGCGGTCGGATGACTTGCGTTCGACCACACCCTTTGTTATACTGGAAACGTCCACAAAAAAGGGAGTCGCACACTCCCCAACACGCCAGAAAAAAAAGAAGAAACCATGAGCAAACAGACGGAAAACAACATCAACCTGACACTGACACTCATCACAATCGTCAGCGCACTCCTCATGTGGAGACAGGATTACGGACACGTGGTAATGGCAATCACCAGCATCACATTCCTACTCAGCTTCACCGCACTGTTCGCTCACTTCATCAAGAAACTCGACGCCTAAAAACAAAAAGGAATGCCCCAGCCCGAACGGACTGGGGCATAGGCATGTTCGCAAGAACGAAGGAAACCAATGGAAGATAAAAACAACACCGAACGAGAGCCGAGAACCGAAGTGGAACGACTCCTGTTCAAAAACGAACGCATGCAGGACGCGTTACTCAGCCTCAAGGACACCATGAGCAGAATGATTGGCGAAGGCCGACTGCCAAACGACGACGAGGTACACCAATGGTTTGAGGGAATCGACCGCAAACTCGAACACGAGGCCGCTGACCGTGAGGTGTTGCTGTTCAACCATGGGGCCATGACCACAGTGCTCCCGAAGTCCACTGAACGATACCAACCCGACCTTCAAGTCCGATATCAAGAAATCCTCACCACATGCAACAAAGCGTATGCGGACGCCGACTACAAATATTGGATTGGCCGTTTCCAACAGGCCGGACTCTGACCTGAAAAACGCAATCCGAGCACAGTGGACAACACTGAAAGGAGTATTCGGACAGGACAATGCCGGAAACCATACAGACATACCATCCAACGTTCGAGAAGGCCAAGAAGCTCTTCAACCTGCGTAAAAGATTGTGGGAGATAGCCGACGGTAAAAGCGACGGAACAATCTCCTATGAGGAGGCGAACCATCTCGCCGTGGACGCGGTGGCGACCGCCAACGGAGGAATGCCACGAGCCACGAGCGGCCCCATGGTAAGACTCTGCAAGCTTTGCACCAACGGTTGGATTCGTGAAGCGGCAAACGAGATGGGCTTGGTTTACCCGGACTTGGACTGCCCGGAACGGTGGGGCAAACATCGAGACCATAGCCGTAAAAAGGAAAGGAAGGCAACGGTTTGAGCGGCAACGGATTTGGCAAGGAAGACATAAGCAGAACAGCCATTCCGGCACGCCCATACGCCAAGGATATGGCTACCATCAACCGTCTGATAGCAAGGTTGCAAACCATTTCGGACGATAAGGCCAAAGGGAAAATCACATTCCAACAGGCGAACAAGAAGGCTGTGGAAGCAATCCACAAGGCACGGAACACCAAGTCGAAGTCCCTGCAACGCAAGCCATTAGATTATTTAGAACGTATCTGCGAGAACGGTTGGATTCGGGAAGCTGTGCGAAAGATTCCCGAACTGTACCCGTATCTCGACCATCCAGATTTGTGGCTTCGTAAAGGCGCCTGATGTATTCCAAAGAACAGATATGTTGCATGGTTTCTCTCATAATATTGTCGGCGTTGAGCTTGACCGCGCTGGTGCATTACGCTCGACTGTCGATAGGAAGAATGAGTCGGATGCCTGACGAGAAATCCCGTTCAGACCTGTTCAACTATCGGCTGATGACCGTCGTGTCACTGCTGGTGTTGTCGGTTTCGGTGGGTTCCATCATCGTCTACGGTTCCTCTCTCAAATAGATTGGATTGGAAGACTGCCGTATTTATACTTCCTTCTACTTCTCAAACATTGACCATAACGTTTATTGACAAAAATCATTTTCAGAAAGCAGGAAGGTCAGTATGTTAAACAGCACGGAAATGCTTCGACTGGTCAGAGCCGCATGCAACGGAGACCATTTGAAACTGGCCCAGCAAATCGACTTGCTGGCCGACTCGGTGGAGAAAGCCAAGCCGACCGCCTACACTACGAATCTGCGTCGGCTGGCAGAGTCGGAACGCGAGAAAGGTCTGGCTGTCAACACGAATCTGGCACCGGTTGACGGGTTGACCGAACCGTTGCTCCCACCGGACGGGACTCATAAGCCCGTATGGGATAAGACCGTGCGGGGATTGTTGGATGGGCTGGTTGCCGAATATGGGAAACTGGATGTCCTGACCGCGCATAATCTCGCTCCCCGTAATCGAATCATGCTCACCGGAGCGCCCGGCACGGGTAAGACCACCTTTGCTTCCATCCTGTCGGAGAGGCTTGGGCTGGATGGGGTCATCCTTCGTACAGACCGTGTTATCAGCAGTCAGCTCGGTAAGACGTTAACCGATATCGCCTTGGTGTTCGACCGGCTCCACATGGAACGAAAGCTCCTGTTCATAGACGAATGCGACATGCTTCTGGCACGGCGCGACAACTCCCATGACGTTGCTGAAATGCGTCGGGCAACCAATCTCATGTTACAGAAAATAGACCTGCTTCCGGAGGATTGCATTCTCATCTGCGCGACCAACATGGACGGTCTCATCGACCGTGCCGCATGGCGTCGGTTCGACGTTCGAGTTCGCATGACACTGCCCGACAAGACTACGACAAGGCTTATTATCATGCACCGGCTTAAGGAGTTGAATATCCAAGCCGACGTTCGACCATGCGACATCAATGTGGAGAACATAAGTCCAGCCCTTATCGTCCAAACCGTGGACAATCTGGCCCGCAAGGCTTTGATTTCCGGTTCGGAAACCATTCCGACCGACCTGTTCGTCAATGCTTTCAACTCTCTGAAGATGGAGGTTTCCAACCAGTGAACCGTGACGGATACAAGTTCGATATCAATGTCCGCAGAAACGGTTTCATGTCATATCTGTGGAGCGCCGAAGTGGAAGATGAAGGATTCTTCACTCCCATTGCGAACGGTACTGCCCACACTCTCAACGGCGGCAAGAAAGCCGCTATGAAACAAGCGAGAAAGTGGGCGCAACACCAGCTCGCCCACCCCAGTGAAAAGGAAAGGTGGGCGGAATGTACGACGATGAGCAACACCAAAACCAGACACCGGCGAAATCACTGAAACGTTCCGGAAGGCAACCGAAACTATCCGACGTCGTCATGCTCGACCGGGGTTGTCAACTGTGGATTCGTGAAGCCCGTAAAGGGAACATCACTGACACGTCGAAGACCTTGGAGAAGATTCGATACCAGCTTCGATTGGAACGTCGTGTGGCCGGACAATCCGGTTCTGGACTTCGTAGACCTGTGGGTAGGGATAAAAAACCCGATACGGATGGGAACGGTTCAAAGCCGGATAGGAAAGACTTATAACCCATCAGGGTGCCGGTAGACGGTGCTGTCAACCGGCATCTTTTGGTATCCGACCTCACAATACTGGGGGTATCATTGTGTTATCGACGGAACCACACGCCCGTCATTTTTATAAGGAGACACAATGAACGAAGGAACCTATGGGCTGGAGACCCTGAAAGCCGACTATCATACGATACTCGGCTACGATATCGGCTATCTCACCGCAGAATCCTATCCGCTGTTCGCACCCTATCGTGCGAAAACCAAGAACAGTTTCTCCGGTAGAGTACCGAGACTGTTAAGCATAATCATCACCACTCTCATCAACACGCCAAGCCGCGAATGGGATGCGGAAACCCGCACGCTCACCATCGGCGACGACTTCTTCTTCCTCGCCAACAAATGCGGGTTGAACAGTGGAGGAGATGGACGCACTACCGTCCGGAACCAGCTTCTCATGCTCTCGTCAATCCAGTTCACCGGAGCAGACGGAGTCAAAGTCACGCCGGTCGAACAAACCGAAATCACCGCCGACAGTCTCACTATCGAGCATCGGAAAATCACGTTCACGGAACCGTTCGTAAAAATGATGACAAGGAACGTCCGGCAGATGCCGTTGAAGTGTCTGTACCCCAACGCGGGTAGCGCCATAGCGATAGACCTGCTCGTATTGGCGGCATTGTATTGTCCGAACGACCATAGGCTCATCATCGAACGGGCAGACCTTCCATCACTGCTTCCAGCAAGCAGGCAAAGCCTCTCCAAGCAGAATCTTCTAAATAGATTCAAGGAGTTAAACGACAGTCAGAACGAGTGGACGTATCGTATAACGAAATACAGTGTGACCATCAGCCCGTTCGGAGTGTACTCGTCCGAAGACGCTTTGAGATTACGTCGCAGACAATAGTTCGAGTATGAACAGAGGGGAGCCGACCGTAAGGACGGCTCCCCTCAATGATGTCGGAATGGGAACTCAGATTTTCAGCTCATCGATAACGGAAAGGTCAACACCGTCACCCCAATTATCGACAATCTTGCTCAGGTTCTTACGCATTCCGGCAGGAGACTGGTCGTCAACTGGACGGCCGAAATTCTTCTCCGGCGCGACCGCGTTCAGCACGGAGAACAGCAGGTTGGTCATATCCTTGCCCTGCGCGAACACCAACGTCACCTCTGCGGCAATCATGCCCGGCTCGGCTGTAGCCAACCCTTCCAACGCGGACGCGAACTCGGAGATTCGACGTTGGTTCTTCGGCTCGGTCAATGCGTCCAGCACTGCTTCCGGAGTGCTCTTCTTCGTATCGGTCAACGCCTTGGCGAGAGAAACCACACGCTCGTCATCCAACGATTTGACAAGAGGAATCAGCTTCTTGCCGAACTGTTCCTCGATGTGCGGCATGGTCTTCTCACGCGGTTTGCGGTTGGAACGGCCCTTACCTTTCCCCTTCGGCTTGTCTTCGGTTTCAGTGGACTCAGCGTCCACGTTCATGTCCTCACCATCAGCCGGTGCGGACACGTCAGCGACAGGCTCCGAACTCTCCTGATTAAGAGAATCGGATTCCGTCTGCGACTCCTCGACAGAAGACTGCTCCGGTTCAGCATAATTGTCGGAACCGTAACCATTGTCCTGCTCCGACTGCTGGTTGTTGTTGAATCCCCAATTGGTGAAGTCTGGCATCATACCTTCTTTCGTCATATCCAGAGAACACTCCGGTCGTACAGGCTGTTAACAGTCGGAACGAGGTGTTCTGTATTTTCAATTCACGAGTGTAACGCCCGACGGCATCCCTAAACGAGGAAAACGGGAAAAAACAATTCCCCGCGCCGCCCGCGCCGGTAGGCCAACATGAATAGCGGATTCAAAAAAAGAAAAGAGGACCAAAACCAAAAAGACAAAAAGATAGAAAACACTCCCCACCAAAAATCAGAAAACAAACACCATCACATCAAAAAGAAGAACCAAGAAAACCAGAAAGAAAAAAGAAAAAGAAGAACATAAGAGAAATAAGAGAAGACATCCTAAGCAAATAGAAGCAACAGAAGAACAGGACAACACCCAGCAACATAATCAGGAAAAGAACAACAGAGAAAGGGACAACAGAAGAAGAAACGCCTACCCCTAAATCGGGAATACAACGTATGAAAACAACAGAGGCAACGCAACCATCCACAAAAGAACAGCACATCAACCCATATGACATACAGAACAGAAGAACGACATCACCAAACACCCCAAGAAACAAGAAAAAGCAACAAGCCACACTATCACAAGACAAACCGAACATCAGTATCAACACGACGGCACACAACAACCACAGCACAAAACGACAACAGCGAAAAGGTCAATAGTCTCACTAACAAGGTCAACGACAATCAAAACAAGGTAACATCAATACAGGAACAGCCAATGCAATGAAAAAAAGCAACAGCAGAACCAACAAAAAAACTAAATATCAAAAAACTATAAATGCCAGAACTCGGACAAAACCGTAAACGTTCCGATGAAAACAACGGAACATGACCCATCAGGAGGCGGTCTTATTGGAAAAACGAACGATTTCCCTGATAATCGGCTCCGGAGGGCTTCTCACAACCATCAAAAAGGCCCTTACGAGAGCCGGAAACATGCGTTGGCAGGTGCCCGCCGCAGACAATATTCAAGCACAGGCCGACTATCTGATAAGACATCCGGTGCCCTCCGGGTTCAAAGGAATCATCTTCACCGACAGGGCTGGAAACTGGCTTCCGATAGCCAACGCCGGATACATGGTCTACTGGTGCAACACCGGTCAGATACCGGTCGGAGCCATGGGCATGAGCGAACAGATGTTACGCATGAGCGTGGCTGATTTCGCACGGACTTATTGGGGAATCCAGCTTGCGGACAAGCGTCTCGTAGTCGATATCCTCCAAAACAAAGTGAAGGAGACTGCGGTTCTCCTACCCATCACATCCAACACCGGAGGAGTGGGGAAGACCACGTCCAGCCGACAGTTGGCAGACCGTGCGTCGCAAGCCGGATTGCGTGTTCTACTCATCGACGGGAACATCAGACAGTCCAGCCAACGTAGTTTTTTCGACCCGAGACAGGACAAGCCATTGCATACGATAGCCGACTGGCGACCGGGCATGCAGGTGCAGGTCGGAGCCAATCGAGGACGTGACCTTGGGGTTCCATACGACATCTGTTTCGCACCTCCAGCAGGCGTCGGAGTGGACTGGCAGATATACCGTCAGTACATCCAAGCGGCACGCCGACTGTGGGATTTCGTCGTGCTCGACCTTGACCGAATCAGCGCGGACGATTTGGATGATAGGGAGAATATCGCCAACGGTTTACTGCTTCCATACATTCAATCGGGAGACCCTTGTCTGGTTATCGTCAAGGCTGGAAGGCAGACGCAGATAGACGCGTTGAATCTGCTGACGGCCTTGGCTGAGCATCATCTTCCGAAGGAACTCATCGGCATCAAGGACACTGTTCCGGTCGGACTGCAAGGTTACAGACGGCTCGACTATACGAGATATGGGACGTTTCTCGGAACCGAATATCAGACGGTCGAGGCAAGCAACCATATCGCCAACGGTGATGTCAGATGGGATGACCCCGGTCTTGCTTTTGCTAGGGAGAACATTCTTAACTGGGCTTTGCCCGACCGTGGTTTCAATCCGGAAAGATTCAATCCGAACGCTAAGAACAGTGAAGGAAAGAAAGGTCGTGGGCGTAAGTGACATTCGATGACCGTTTTCTTTTCGACCCGAACGACGAGAATCTTTGGAAGACCGGAAGCATTGCCGACTGGTATAAAGGCAACGACATGTTCGAGATGGAGCATCCCGGATTGTTCGCGCAGACCCACCCGTGGTTCGTTGCGAACAAACTGTTCGCGGAGACAATGGTGAAAGCGAACAGCGAACTCGTTTCGAGTATCCTCGGAGCATTGTTCACTTGGAAGACATGCACGGTTGACCAACTGCGTGCGGGACTTTCCATCAAAGGCGCTCCCGCTTTCGAGCGTGACGAACCGAACCTGTATGGTGCGATGAACCGTTTAGGAATCATCAACGTCGGTTTCAGTCAGGCGGAACGATTGTACGGTCAGACCGTGAATCATGTTTGGCTTTCACCGTCGAACAGTCCACGTCTTATCAACCGTGCGATGAAATTGTACGGGATGGAAAAGTGGATGCGTGAGACGATGGCGGTTTCCTATTACGCGGGGAATCGTTTCCATGTTCGGCATAACACTTATGCGGCGCACGCGGGATTGATGTTGGCACGCGATTCACGTGTGAAATTTTCATCCGGTGATGGTTGGGGGAAATTCCGTAGCGTTGACCCACAGGCTGTTGCCGAATCGAAAGTCGGCAAGGCTTGCGCTACCGATGTGGTGACGTTGTGCCGGAACAATGTGTTGGCGGGTATCGAAATCCAAACGTCGAACAGCGAATTGGATAAGAAGATGCAGAACTGGGCGAAGATGCTCGCCTACTCTCCGATGAAACGTCGCGGACTCATCTGCGTATGGTTGCAGATACCGAAGGCGAACGAAGGTTACGAATCGTTCAATGCGGTGATACAACGCACGCAAGGCATGACGGAAATGGTCGTGGGCAATCCGACCGTGTCGCAACGAATGGGAGTCGCGGTTTGGGATGAATGGTTCGAGCATGGAATTCCAACCGACAGGTTCGGTGAATATACGGACATGAGTGGAACACGGCGCAACATTTTCTCCGACGAGTGGGTGCAATACACTCCGCAAGTTCGTGACGTTCGCAAAGTCAGCGAATGGGGTTGGGACGTGACGCGGGACATCATCAAAAAGGATTGGGGTTGGGACGTTTCCGGTTGGACGATGCCGGAAGCGTACCGTGGCGGTTTCTACGGTTTCATTGGAAAGGATTGCGATGGTCTCCACTGAGGAATCATTCCAACAGACGAAGGACGCGTTGGATGTAGCAAGATTGGAACGTGCGCGGGCTTTGCAACAGGTTCAGACATTATGTGAGACGGGACGTAGACATTTGGTCATTCCGTTTCTGATGGCGAACATGCAACGTGTTCCCGCATTACGGAAGATACGACTCTGGCAGTTGGATTCGATAATGTTCAACACTTCCCGGCGGATTGCGAACAAAACAATCCGCGTCATGCGTGAAACCATCAACGATGATTCGAGTGTGAACGATGGTTACGTGACATTGGGTTGGGCTTTGGAGTCGAAGGAGAAAACCGTCCGTATGACTACGTGGCTTCTCCAATTGTCGTTACGTGAGAGGCTTTCCACTTTCCAGAAGCCGGAAGGTTTCCCATACGCGCAGTTGTATCAGCAGAGCATGGATGATTAAACAAAAAAGGAAAGGCAGGTAAAACATGGGTAATCCGAACTGGTATCAGATAACCAGAACGTTGCAACAGTTAGACCCGGACGAGCAACGTTCTAAAGTGGAGAGCATTCCAGCCGAACTGGATGGTTGCACCCTTCTCCTCATCAAGAAGGGCGAGGAGCCGGTCAAGGAATATATTTACGGTGACGGCGAGGGAATCGTCAACGCCGGACAGTTGGCTGGTTTTGACGCGAGACTGGTCGAAGGTGATGAGGAACCGGTGTTGCCGGATGGCGTGAACAGTGCGGCGCATCCTCTCATCCCGTTCCGCGCCCGGTTGAACTCGAAAAGCAACATGGAGAAGATGCGGACGAACTATTCCGGCGTTCGTACAAGTATCGAGAAGGTCATGCCGCCGGACAGTTATGTGAGCGTCACGCTTCGCAATCAGGGATACTTCGAGCAGATTCGTATTCGTAATTGGATTAGCGACGAATACAATGCGGTGGAGGATTCAAGCGAACTTGCTTCGACCAACACGATGTGCGCCCGTGTGAGTTTCGGTTGCCGTCAGGTTTCGCGTAACCGACAGCTTGCGCAGAAGATTGGTCAAATCATCTGTCCGCTCATGTCCAATATGTCCAGTCATGCGAGCCGTCCGAAATTCGGTTTGCTGTTCGTCAGCATGCTGTTGGAAGTGTTGTCCGTGATTTGGAGCGTGTGCGGTCTTGCAAGAGGATATGTGATGGATGGGGTTTTCCCATTGTTCCATTCCGCTTGGGGTTTCGGAGTCGCGCTTCCACTGCTTGCGGTGACGTTGGTCGTGTTCCTGTTCCTCATGCTGTTGTCGTGCATTCCGTTCGTTTACATTCCAAGACCTCAGATTGCCGGTGGCGCGGTGGCTCTCATGCTTTACCTGCTGTTGGGGTTACTTCCGCTCCCGACATTCATTCCGATTCTTTTCGCTCCTCTTCTTGTATTCTCGTTCATCCGTTGGAAGAATTGGACGTTGTGGGATGACATTTTCCAAACGCCACGCAGATATTATGCGATTGCGAACGACCGTGGCGCGAACGAGTCCGATAATCAGACCCGTCTTGGCGTGCGAACTCATAAGGAGCGTGTGTCGGCTTATGGTGCGCAACGTACCACGTTGATTCTTTCCCCGATTATCGTGAGTTCCGTGTTCACTCCGGTCACTCAGGGAGTGGCGATGAAGCAGGAGTTGCATCCGGTTCCGGAAGTATTGTCGCATGATGGAATCTTCCTCGGGAAAGACGATACGGGACGTAACTGTTATCTCGACCCGTCGCAATTGTTCGGCGGTATCGCCATCAACGGTGAAGCCGGTTCCGGTAAGACCGTGCTCACCCATGGCATCAGCCAGTGGGCAATCAGCGCACGAGAAACCACCAGTCCGAAAATCTGGGGGCGCGACTCCCGTATCATCCATTTTTGGATGAAGGATGATACGGGAGTCAACGTGTTGGAATGTTATCGCAAACGTCACGGTTTCACCAGTCCGCAACGAGTCGTCTACTTGGCAGACCCGAACAGTGTATGTTTGGACATGCTTGGCATGAAGGATGGGAACAATGCGATGGAGACTGCGGCGAGCGTGGCGAAAACCATGCGCTACTCGTTCGATGACGGTGATATTCTGAACGACTCGCAGAACATCATCACCCAAGCGTTGACCATCGGCGTGGCGGTTGACCGTTACGTGCAGGAGGAGCGTAAGCATAATCTCGAATCCGCGAACAAGGATTGGGAAAGCGAGATTGTGAAACGTTGCCATCAGCTCGAACAATCGTATCCGGGTGCGGAACAGTTGCGAATGCAGTTGAGTCCAATCGGATGGGCTGTCGTCGCATTATGCGGTTCCGACGGTCAGGCCGGTTCCGCGAAAGCGTTGGGTCATGTGTGCCGCGCGTTGAGCATGGAGTTGAAGAGTGGCTACATGTTCGAGGAGATGACGTATGCGGCTCGTGCGGCTGAACAATTGTATGGCCGTCCGGACGCGGCTGGTCATACGGTTCGTTCCGACCGTGACATTCTCGCCAAGACGAACGCCTCGTTGAACAAGGTGAACCAGTTCCTTCCCATCGAACACATGTTCACCGCACGTCGCGGCAAGGTGACTTGGACGAACATTCTCGACCATGTGGGCGATTATCACATTGTGCTCGCACCACATAACGGGTATTCGTTGCCGGAACGTATGGATAAGATTCTCGGCGGCTGGCTCATGTACCGTTTCTGGAATACGGTGTTCGCGCATTGCAAGGATTGGGACAAGGCGGGCAAGTGGACGATGCTCGTGTGCGACGAGTTGAGCCTGTTGGCTAACGGCAATGACGGCATCATGCCCGCATTGCGCGAGCAGGGCCGTTCGTTCGGCCTTCTTCTCGTGTTCGCCACCCAGTATCCGACCCAATTGTCCGACGCGATGTTGGATTCGTTCATCGGCTATTCGACGTTCATCACATACAATACGACGATTCCGCGTATCGCCGATATGACGGCGAAGCGTCTGACGAACAATGACGGGGAGGATGGTTGGCGTTCAGGTGCGGTCATGAATCTTCCACGTTATGCGGCGGCTGTTCGCACTCGAACCCAAGAACAGTTGCAGCCGACATTCCTTGTCCATGTGAACGATTTCGATAACGGTTATCGCAATGGTGACATGGACGATGATGACTAGCTTTTAGCGTTCATCATATTGCTTTTCAAAATCCGTTCGGAAGTTTCAACTTCCGGACGGATTTTTTTATCCTAAAAACCTCGCTATGACTGGAAACAACCGCGTAGATTGATAGGATGAAAAATGCAGGAGAGTTCCGTTTGAAAAACGAAAGGGAACTCAAAAAATGGGTGGAACCATTACCTTGGCTGGAAGCAGCCTTGAGAGCACCTATCATAAGATGTTCGACACCATTTTGAGCAGTAGCGCGGGAACCGTGTTGACCAACATCGGTCTTGCCGCCGCAGTGCTTCTCGCACTCGGCCTTATCGTCGGTGGCCTTTGCAAGGCGTTGGGACGCCAAAACAAGCTCGTGCAGATGTTCTGCCCGAACATCGGACGTATTCTCGTCGTCCTCGCAGTCGGATTCATTCTCGCTGGCCCGACCGTCACCATTCCGGCAATTCTTAAGTTGATTGACTGGTTCGTTGACGCGGTTGGCGGCAGTGGAAAGACCTATCTGGGAATCTGACATCCGCAGAGGGAAAACCGGAGTGGATATGCGAAGAGGACCTTTCCGGTTCTGTTCCCACTCCGGTTTTCTTTTAAGAACCTTACGTACGAAAAGAGTTGAATCATGAGCGATGAGGAAGACGAAGGATACAAAGGTCCCTTGCATCCGAGGTTGACGATGGACGACATCACGGAAGTGTCCGGCCCGGAGGAAATCGAACGGAAGAACACGTTCCAGATAACCAAGAACACTGAGGCCCGTTCCAAAACCGTGTTCTCCGTTATCGTCGGCGCATTGGCGGGCTTGGCTCTTTGCCTCATATTCGCTCCGTTGCTCGGATACATGTTCAGCTCGTTCTTCGTACTGTTGGGCGGAATACTGGCTCCGTTCTTTGCAGTCGGCACCATTAGAGACCGCACCCAACAGACACGGTGGAAGAGAACCTTGCAGGATATGAAGAGCCGCAAGATTGAAGGGCAGGTCTTCTACCCGAATTCCACTCAGCCGGAAAACATTATCGACCTTCAAGAAATGGAAATCCGTTGAATACAAAATATCGAGACCCAGTGAAACGGGCGGGTAGAAGGAACCTGCTCGTCATTCTGATGTTGTGCGTGGTCATGACATTGTTTGTTTTGCCGTCCAGCGTGTTCGCCGCACAGGTCAACGATTCGACCACGACGATAACATGCGCCAACGGCGGGACTGACAGTGCTACATCAGACATCTCTAGTTGTCTTCCTTCCGGACGTTGGGGAAACTACGTTGGGGAAATCACTTCGCGTACGGAACCGTACAGTGGCAGCGATGTCGCCGGTTGGTTCTCGAACGTCAAGCAGACCATCAGCTCGCAGACCCATATCGTCCTTCCCAACATTCTGATGCAGTTGACTCAGGTCTGCTGGTCTTCCGCATTGTCCATCAGCCAGTTCGCCGCTTCGTTCGAACCGATGAAACAGGCTGGTGCGAACATCGACTCCGCAGTGTCCACCATGGTGACGAGTCTGATGGACGGCGGTATCCCCGCCACCATCGCAGTGCTCGGCATCGTGGCTTGGGTTGGCGCGGCTGGATTCCAAATCGGCACCATCAAAGAAGCGAGCAAACGAATCGTCATCATGGTTCTCTGCTTCGCTTCAATCACGATGCTTGGAGCTGGAGCGGCCAAAACCGGAAAGAACGCCACAGAACCGGCGACCGGAAGCCCATGGTGGGTCGTGCAGACAATCAACAACACCATCAACAAGCTTTCGGTCAACCTCGACCTTGACGGCATGGCAGACAGTGATAAAAACATGATGTCCTACCATCATGCGGCGAACGGTGCGAAAACCAATTGTCAGGATTACCTGTACTTCATGCATCAGGCGTATGACGAACAGGCGAAGTCCAACGGCAATCAGGATACAAGCAACATCACCAAGGCCATCAACCGTATTTGGGAGGAGACCTCCCTTCGCTCGTTCGTGACCATGCAGTACGGAAACCCGCAGACCACCGGAACATCCTCGTTCCGTATCGCGGAAAACGCCCGGCAAGGTTACTGCCACGTGTTGGAGATGAAAGCCAACACGAACACGACCATCCAGAAGGATTTGACCAACAAGGCCATGGCGTTGCACATCAGCGACCAGCGAGCCAAATGGTTGTTCTCCGTGGACGGTTGGGTAGACCCGCGTAATCCTTACTTCACCGACAAACCGTTGGAAAGGGAGAACGCGACATATCTCAGCCGTGCGGGCGTGTTCTGGGAAACCTGTGGCACGAAACGCAATCAGGAAATCTACGCGCGAGCCGGATGGGCGACACTCATCAACAACCTCGGTGACACAGGAACCAAGAACATCAAGAACGGCAGTACGAAAGTACGTGTCAAGATTGACGACTTGGACAATGTGAAACCGACCAACGGTGGCAAAGGCGTGATGGACGCGAAACAGAACGGCAGTGAAGACGAAACCATCCAACAGACCACTTCGGTCTGCCAGACGATTCTCAAACAGGGTTCCGTAATCTTCTCCCGTTCCACCGATATCAACAAGGAGGATGACGGAACATATAAAGACCAGCAGAACGACACCAACTGGGGCGACTCCGCTACGGTCGGATGGCGTTTCGACGTGCCGAACGTTTCCGGAACTTGGAGTGAGGCGAATCTTCGTGACGCTCAGGATGATTCCACTGTCACGGGCGGTGCGAAGAAAACCATCGACTACATGTATGGCAACAACAACGTCGATACGTTGGGTGCTTGCGGAACACTTATCGGAGGCATCGTCAATCTCGTGGTCTGGGGATTGTTGAGCCTTGTTCTAATACTGACGAAGCTCATGCTGATAATGATGGCGTTGTTCCTCGTGGTCACGTTCCTTGTCCAAGCGTTCCCGATTGGCGAGAAGCCGAAGAACGCGTTGAAGAACTGGGCGACGTACACCTGCCAGTTGAGTATGGTAGGAGCGTTGTACGGTGCGCTCGGTACTCTCGCAACATTCATTTGTGGCCTGACGTTGAAGTTCACCTCTGCCAGCAGTGGTTCGTTCACCTACCAGTTGATTGCGGGATTGAGTCCGGTGTTGGCTATCGCCGCAATCGGCATGTTCTGTTCGAAAGTGTTGAAGTGGGGTAATCCGTTCAGCATCAACGCTCTCATGGGAATGGCGGGTGGAACCGCAATGGCTTCCGGTCTTCGCAAGGGAATGCACATGATTGGACAGCACCGTATGATTCGCGCCATGCGTGGCGGATTCCGTCGTGGCGGCAATGGTGTCGGACGTTTGTCCACGAACGGTACCGGCGCTGGCATGGCCCATAACGGAGCACGTCAAAGCGAGACCGTCCTAAGCAAGATGAGCCGCGCGCAACAGGAAGCGTTGTCCAACGGCGACAGGAACCTGCTGAACCGTAGTCAGAGCGAACTCGAAGCGATTCAATCCCATGGACGCAAGAGCAGGACGTGGGCAAGAATGGACGCCAATACGGTGAGGGGAAGTCTCGCCGGTACACGACTCCACATGGAAAAGTCCCACGACAAGTTCCGGCAACGGTTGAACACCGCCGCCTCCAAGTTCAAGGGAGCGGACAACACTGAAGCGTTCGCGCATCGTATCGCACAACGGCATCCGGGCATGTCTCTCGACAAGGTCCAGCGTAGGGCGGAGATGATGAATCACCTGAACAATGACGGACGCAAACTTCAAAGTGCGGCAAGAGTCGCCGGAGCCGGAGCCGCAATGGCCGGTGCTGGTCTCGCTTTCGCCGTACGTGCCGCGAAGAGCGCACCTTTGCGTAACGTAGCCGCACGCGGAGCGAAGGTGGCGGCTAAGGCCGCCGTCGCCGGAGCTTTGTTCTCCAATCCGATTACCGCACCGTTGGGATTGATTGCCGCAGGAAAACTGGCCGCCGACCGTAACCTCCATCATGGCCTAGCGGTGGGTGCGGGAGCCGCGATGGACAAAATCCGCGACATCAAGAACGCCGCTCCCGGCAGTATGAAAGAACGCGCCCAGTGGCGTTGCAACGTGTTGGACATGGCTAATGGTGACGCTCCGTTGTCGTCTCCGTTCTCCAGCACCGGTGACGGTGGTTCCGACAATGGTGACAGTCCTATGCCTTCTCCGTCGGCTCCGAATCCGGATGTCCCAACCCAAACCGGTGGTGCCGGTGGCGCGTCGCCGATTCCGACTGACGGTCAGACGGAAACGATTCCGGTGGACACTCCAACTGAATCGGTTCCAGCCGACGCTCAAGGACAGGCTCCGGTGTTGACCGAACAGTCCGCGTTCAATCAGGTTCGTGAGGGAATGATGGCCGACTTCGTGGATAACCAGCACATGTCCCAAGAGGATGCGGAACAGGCTTTCCAAGAGGCCGTCTCCTCCGGTGAAGTCGATGATTCCGTCCAAGCGTATATGAGCCAGAACAATCAATCTCCTAATGAGAATGCGACAGCTCAACCCGAAACGAACGCCAACCAGCCGGTGTACAACACTGAGACAGGTGAGATTGTTGGTGAGACCCTACCCTCCGGAACGATGGACGCCGCCGTGTCCTCCGCCTCCACTTGGCAGAAGGCAACCGACAATGCGACTCCGATGCCTGAATCGGTGAACAATTCACTGCAACAGGCGTACATGCGCGAGAATCCGGTGCAACAGTCTCCGGAAGAGCATTTGCGGATGGCTCAGGAGGAATGGACTGCGACGACCGGACTGCCGGGGTCTACGATGCCGTCGGGTGCCGAACGGGCTATGAACCCGAATGGAATTCAGCCGAGTAGAAAATTCACGGTGGATTCCGGGCAGACGCAACAGCAGGGTTCGGTACAGGCGCAAGCTCCGCGACAGCAGTCTCAACCGCAGCCACAAGCTCAGGTAAGACAACAGCCGTCGGTTCGAATGCAACCGCCAACCACACCGTCACCGACCGTCAAACAGCCAGTGGACGCCAACCCGTCAAACCTGACAGGTTTCCCCTCCGTAGGCAATCTTCGTATGAAGAAACCGCCGACCGGAGGACAGCCGACACCCAAACCGCCGTTCATGAAGTGACGTCGGTTTGACCATCCGGCGTCGAATGTTTTAATCATCTTCCACAGCATTCGACGCCGGTTTCCCTTTCGAAAAACCTTCCAACGTCAAGGAGATTAGAAAAATGGAAGAAGTAGGAAACCAAGCCGCTGACACTGCGGGACGAACGTTGGGTGACGTGCTCACTGTGTTCTTCTCTTGGGTGTTCACGCCGACTGGCGCAATCCTCACTTTGTTGATGATTATTATTTGCGCCGGTAGTGTCGTGTTCGCCATCTTGCAGAAAAGCACCCGCGCGTTGATGACCGCGTTGACCATCTGCGCGTTCCTGTTGTTCGTGTGGATTATCACCGGTGTCTTGGAGGTCATGGGTTTGCCCGTGCGTGAATGGATGAAGGATATCGCGGCCCAGATGCCTGATATCGGTTCACTGTTCATGGAGTTCCTTCGCAAACTGGTGTTCACTGCTACCGAGTAAAAACGAAAGAAAGCCGTATCCGTTTCATCGCGGACGCGGCTTTCTGTTTTTCTGTTCCGCCTGTAAACCTGTACGCCGTTCCATTGTTTTACTGGAATGTTTCTCCGAACGGTTTTCCAGTTCGGCGTGCCGACTTTTCGCCGTTGTTATCATCGAAACAAAAAACATACCCCCACCATGATTCCGTCCACACCGGAAGCAGAAAAAGGAAACCAGAACATGAGAGTCAAAAACCATACGGTCATCATCACCGTCGCAATCATCAAAGGCGGTTCAGGAAAAACAACCACATCAATGGCATTGGCCGAACTATTGCACAAACGCGGGGAACAAGTCACAGTCTTGGACTCCGACAACACGGGCGGCGCGACCATGTGGGAAATGTACGTCGAACAGGAAAACCGCAGACGCAGACAGGACAATCCGGACGCGAAACCATACACGCTCGGCTTCCCCGTCGTGCAAACCAACGAAGCCGTATTGAACAATCCGGAACTCATCCGCGAAAAATATTCAGGCTGGGTCATCATCGACACCCCACCGTCCGACGCCGGAGTGGTGCAGGCGGCGATAAACGCGGGCGACGTGGTGATAATCCCATGCCAGCCATCCGTATCCGATTTGACCCACGCGGGACGCACATACGCGGCGGCACGCAACGGCATCGTCCTGTTGACACGCGTGAAGCCGAGAACGAAACTCGCCCGGAACAGCATCAGCGAACTGGATGAGGAAGGCATCGCACGGTTCGAAACCGTCATCACGGAACGTGAAGCCGTCAAGAACATGTACGGCACAACCGAAATCGACAACAAGGAATATTCCAGCGTCGTGCAGGAACTCATCGACTATCTGTCTGAAATCAATCTGGTGGAAGAATAAAAACAGGAGCAGGGGAGTAAGTAGGCAATCATGGTCAAGAACATCAAACGCAACGCTTTCGCAACCGGAATGCAGGACAAGCGTGACATGCGCCCATTGGAATCACCGGAAAACATTAGCGAACCGAACACGGAGCAGGAACCGACACAGGCCGTTCCTGAAACGCGGGAACCGTCAGACCAGTCAGTCCAAACGTCCGCCGACATGCATGCCCAAACGCTCACGGAGGAAGAAGCCGACCGTCGGGCACGGCTCATCACCGACATAACCCGTCCTGAAACACCGGCACCATCCGAAACGCATCAGCCGCCGAAAGAGAAAAGAATCGGCAGCAACGTCACCGTCGAGAACTGGCGGGCATGGAAATTGAAAAGCATCGAATACGGGACGAAGCAGGCTGTATTGTTGAATGCCGCGATGGATTACTGTTTCCAGCAGGGGCACTTCGACCAGACGCTCATCGACAAGTATGAGCAGAAGGAATAGGTTCCGGTATACTAATATTCGGATGAACAAAAAGACTTCATCGAAGTCTTCCAGATGGGGCGACACTCACAACAGAGCGGACGCCCCATTGGTTTCTCTAAAACACAGTCAGGATACGAACGGGTTCATCGGCTCTTCATCGTCTGCCACGCCCGCGTCCGTGTCGGCATCATCGTTGGCCGACTGGATGGAAGGGAGACTGAGACGGACTATGACACCGGTTTCCGTGATTTCGGCTTTCAATTCCGGCCATGCGAGCTGAATCTTCTCCAACGCTCTCTTGAACTTGCGTCTGAATTCACGCATCGGATACCCGTCATACTTGAACTGCATCAACAGGGCTTCCCATGTCACGCGCGTCTCATGGCGCATGGCATGGGCACGGAACGCGAGCCACTGGTATACGTCCAACGCGAGGGCATCGTTGCGAAGCTGGCGAACGATGGATGGGTTGAGAGGAACGCAGTTCTCGGTCAGCAGTGCCCACATCTCGGGGGAGAACTTTATGTAAGACTTCTTTGCCCCATCATCGTCGTAGTTGAGTGACACTATGTTGGCAACGAAGAAAGAGTGGGCTGTGAATCCGCCAGTGGACCAGTTTTCAAGGACGATGGAGGTTGTTGCTAGATTCCTGACCATGTTCATCACCGTCTCCTTGCTGGACCCTGAATAGTGGATTCCAGTGCTCTTGCAGAATGAACGATAGGTGTCGTCCAAGTAGACGGTATGATTCTCTGCGTCCACGCAGTCGCTACTGTTCTTGATGAGAGAACGGATGTGGATGAGGAACATTCTGGGGGCTGCTCCGTATGCCCATTCTCCGGTGGAGGCCGAGACTGTGATTGACGTGTTTCCGTTAATTTTTCTCATGGACTGAGATTCCGGTTTCGACTGCGGCAGGAAACTCAGCTTCGACATAACCGACGGCGTGTAGTTGTATGTATTCGACTTGTAGAGGTCTTTGCTATGCTTGGTCATGTGACCACGACTCCTTCAGTGTTAGGTGGTTGCCATTCCCCGGCTGGTTCCAACAGTGCGGGGATTTTCTTTTCTCAGAACAGTATACGTCACTACCCACCCCTTATAGATTCTTTTCTACCTTCCGTCTTTTTGTAGCTCCGAACTGCTTGCGAAAAAGGTCGAACTGGGCATGAGGAAGTGCCACGGAGTGTGAGAAAGCGGAACCAAAAGTTGGAACTTCTGACACACATAGACAAAAAGTGGGCACTTTCGACACGGAAAGTGGGCACTTTCGACACGGAAAGTGGGCACTTTCGACACGCTTTCGACCCGAAACGCCTACTCCTGTAAGGGATTCCGGCACCTGCAAAAGATATACAAAAGATTACAAAAGATATTAATATCCCTTGTATTCCCTTCTTTTTCAAAAAACAAGTTTTTTCAAAAAGAAGCAAAAAATCAAAAAATTAGAATAAAACCATTTTTTTTGATTCTACGTTCAGACAGGTCTGAACCTGCTTAAGAGTATCCTCAAAGCTTTTAAGAAAAAAGTCATGTCAATATGACCGTTCAGACAGGGTGAACCCTGAGCGACGATTATCCTCAATGCTGTTTTTCGTTTCAACAACTTTGGCGTTTAGACAGGTCTGAATGTTTTCGAGGGAAGAGAGAAAAAGAAAAGTTCCGGAAAAAGAAAAACAGAGAAGCTGACACCGCCAGTGAATGCATGTAGAAAACCCCGAAGCCGATATAGGAAACCTCGGACGGAAGGTAGACTTGAAGACAGTGCATGACAAGCGGAAATGAATTCGGAGCGGAACTGTGTTCGGAATCAAGAAAGACAAGAACGGCAAACAGCCGATGGGCCAGCAGAAGGCGAAGCAGAACCCGAACAATGAGACCGACCTGTTCGCTGACGAGAAGGAACGCAAGGACGAGATAGAACTCACCGCGTGGAAGAAGGCGTTGAAGAACACCCAGAAGTGGAAGGTTCTCATCATCCTGTTCATCTGCACCGGTCTCATCGCACCGATGATTTCCGTCCGCGCAATCAACACGTTGAACGAAATGGGTTCCTACCTGACGGAGAAGTACAAGGAAATCAGCGGCGACAAGCCCGGCAAGCAGGTCGCGTTGCAAGCCGTGTACAGTTGGCTGGATGATGACAAGGGCGCTTTCCAATATGGGTATGCGAATTTGTGGTGGAATGGTGCCACTGAAGTCAGCACTTCCACGTCGGATGATTCCGATGGTGCCACGACTCAGTATTGGAGCCATCAGATGTCCCTCACCGACAAGTCGGATGGAAGCACGAGGGATATCACCCAGCTTGTCGCCGTCACCGATGGTGTGGCTACTGCGGTGGGAACGCCGACCGTGCTTCCAAAGACCGTCACTTCGAACAGCAATACGGACACGTACCGTCCCGACGGTTACATTCAGCTTGACCAGAACACAAGCCTGACGAACGTGGTCAGCGCTTGGTCTAAAGCGTACATCGGCAAAGACGCCAACGCTTTGACGGTTCTTGTCGGAGACCCGAACAGCGACCACATGTATCAACCCGCAAGCTTGGGTTCTTATCTGAACTCGTCCCTCGACTGGCTTGTGCAATGCACCAAGGACGGCAAGACCGTTGACAAGCAGAACAAGTCCGACAATCCCGAATGGGCGGCGGCGAGCGTCAGCATCTCGTTCAAACCCTACGAGAAGAAGGTTGACGCGAGTACGGCCAACGACCCGAACGCGGACACTGGTTCAACGAGCAACGTGGAAACGAGCGTCACCGTCCTCATCCATAATCCGACCCGTGGTAGCGCGAAAATCGTTGACTGGGGTGCCGAAGGCAGTCTGACCACGTTGAAGGCGTTCAGCAATGCCATTGACCGTTCGCTGATTGGCTCCTCCAGCAGTGACGATGACGACGACAGTTCGTCCGACTTCAGTTCGTCCGACTCCGGCAGTGGTTCCGGCGACGGCGACTCCAGCGACAATGATTCCGATTCGTCCGACGGCCAGTCGTCCGACGACAATGACGGCAGTAGTTCATCCCAGAATTCCGATGACGGTTCCGTAACCGGCGACCCCGGTGAAGGGCCGAACGACTAATCCGAAAGGAAAAAGAAAATGGCAGGACGCAACAAGCCCAGTGAGGGCGACAAGTTCGCTGAGTTCATCAACAGCAATGGCCCGTTGACCGGTGCGATTATCGCCATCGCGTTCATCGTGTGCCTCGTCATCAGCATCATCCTGAACCTGTGATGAGATTTTTTGGAGGTTTCCTATGGCTAAGAAGAAAGGCGGAATGTCCGCCGGTTCCCTGATTGGCGGCATTCTGGTCGTGTTGACGGCCATGGTGCTCATCGTGAATCTTGGATTGTGGACTCCCATGTCGAAGATTTTCGGATTACCGGAAATCAACAGTCTGTCCCAGTTGATGCCGGGTGAGGATTCCAAGGTGAAGCCGGATGTGAAATTGGGGTTGAAGGAGCCTTCCTTGAAGTCGTCCGGCTCCAATTCGCAAACCAATACTCCAGAAGCCACAGAAACGCCCTCAGAAACGACGCAGACACAAAACGGGGACAATTCCTCGAGTCAAGCACAAAAAGCCTCCACAAGCGTTCCTGAAGGTGCTTTAAGCCCCATCACCACGAAACAGGCGCTTGACAAACTCGCTGACATCGAAAACGCAACCCCGCACACCAAAGGATACAACCGCAAAACCGACTTCGGCACATGGCAGAACAGCAACCAGCTCTGCGGTTACGGCACCACCCGCGACTACATCCTCAAACGCGACATGACCGACGTGACCATGGACAAGAACTGCAAGGTGCTCACCGGAACCCTCCAAGACCCATACACCGGCAAGACCATCAAATTCCAACGCGACACCTACGAAACCGTCAACGGCAAGCAGAAGAAAACCGGCGGAGACAGCATGGCCGTCCAAATCGACCATGTGGTGGCGGTCAACGACGCTTGGGCCAGCGGACTGTGGAAGGACTCGCGCAAGGGCGACCGCATCACCTACGCGAACGACCCGGAAGTGCTCGTCGCGTCCGAAGGAGAAGCGAACAACATCAAACAGCAGGGCGTGAACCTCGTGAAGGACGAGGCGTTGAACGGTTCCTCGACCAAGTGGAAGGACGCAACGCCCAGCATTTGGCTCCCGTCCAACAAGACGTACCAATGCTCGTATATGGCTAAACGCGTGTACATCAAAGACAAGTACAAGCTGTCCATGAGCAGTTGGGAAAAAGCCGAAACGAAGTCGTTCCTCACGCAATGCGTGGCTGACGGGAACTGATAGCCGGTTTCTCCATGAGACCCGTCGCCTGTAATCTATGGTTATAGAGATTCCATATGAGGGGCGGCGGGTCGTCTTTTTGCGCGAGAGATAAGGGTTCATCTAGAAGAGAAAAACACCCGTTAAACCCCTTGTTGGGAAAATTTTTCCTGTTTTTCCGGTTTTTCACCAGATGAATGTTCGAGGTCGTTTACTGTAACAGTTGAGACCGGGTTTTCGTGGTATATCTTCCACCATCTGGTTTCTTTCCCGGTCTCTGTGGAACGCTCCTCACGGGGAGTGTGTTTCGGGTTCCGCCACCCGTGTGTGGATTCTTTTTTGGGTGGCGGAACCATTTTCTTTTCTAATCGACATTGTGGCGATTCGAGAAGAGAATGATGTTATACTAGAAGCGTTCACACAATAACAGAAAAAGCCAGCCAAGGAGAAAAACATGAGCAACTACTTCAACAGCATCGAACATCAAATCAACCTCATGCTCGACAGGGAGCAAGACCTCCAAGACGAACAGGAACAGCGTCTACGGGACATTCACGACGGTGTCGGGGATTATGTGCTGTTGCCCGAAGGCGACCCGTGGAACATCGATGACTACGAGCAAGACCCACAGCCCACCAACGTCAACAACACTTGCAGTCACGGACTCTATGTTGACGAAGGCGTGAAATCTGGAACCATGTATCATCTCAACCCCGACCTCGGACTGTGGGCGGCTTGTGACGACTACGAGGACATAGAAAAAATGGTCAGGGAAGGCAAAACGCTCACTCAGCCCATCGACGATTACGATTCGAGGCTCGCCTGAGAAAGAATTTTTCCTGCAACCTTCCTTGTTTGCGAAAAACTACGTTATAGTGGAACCAGTCACAAACAAGGAAGGTTCCTTTTTTGAACACCGAAACGGACATCACGGACAGTCAAACCCAAGAACGTTCCCGTCCGCGCAAAGACCTCGACACTGTAGGAGGGTTCCTTGACTCCTGCAAGGACGAGACGCCAATCCTGCTTTACTTCAACACAAACGACGGAATACAAAGAATCCCCCACATCCTAGGAGACCCGCCCACCGTCGGACAACTCCGACTCAACAAATATCTGCGGCCACTGAAAATCCAACGAAGAGTCCGCTACCAGATTGCCGGAACCAGCGACACCGGCTGGGTCATCCGGGTCGATGAACGATTCAAGAAAAAGAAATACGTCAAAGCGTCGAAAGCCTGAATACTTGGAATATCAGAACAACACCGTGAACAAAAACTGCCTATACTCCAACGGAGACCGGGAAGCAGTCTTGCAGACCATCTTCCGTAGGGGAGTCCTCCCACAGGTCGTGGTGTACGCGCTCGGGCTACTGGTGGCGGTATGGCTTCTCGCATATTCGAACTCCCTGACGGGAGGATGGAAAATCATCTTCCTGTTCCTGTCCATCCTGAACTTCGTGTCCGGAATCCGTGGACTCGTCAAGGTAAGCGCCAGCTGGACGACGCTCCGTGACTGCGCGTATCCGAACATCGACGCGAACGCGGCTGAAACATGGGATTTGGCAGTATGGCTCGCCAACAGTCCGCAATTCGGAGGAACCCCAATCCGGGATATGCGACAGCAGGAACTACGTGAGGCATTGGATGAGTACGGGCCACTGTTCCAAGCGAACAATCCCGAAGACGTGACCATCCAACTGAACCGGTTGGAACGGCTCATGCACGAAGTGGATTGGACAGGCCAATACGTTCATGCGCTCCTTCTATTCCGACAGTTGAAAGACTCGCATCTCAAATATTGGAGCCAACTGGACGGAGCTTACCGTCAAACGTTAATAAAACTGACGTCAGGCATGCGTTTGGAAAACCTACGCGAGGACGTGCGACTCTCCCCACACCGCATGGTCATCTTGGACGGATTGCAGATTAACTGCGGACTGCACGGTACCGCAGGAAAGTACACCGTCGGCTATGAGGACGGCGGTGTGCTGTGAACTATCAGATGCTACGGGACGCTCGTAGTGGACGAATCCACATGTTCTCCGACAATTGCTGGATGCTCCGGGACTGGGTGGCGAAAAACATCGGGCTGGAAGAGAACGGCGTAGCTCTCATACGCAGACTCGACCTGTTGGAAATGGAAAAATACTCCACCAAAATGATGGACAATCCCGAATCGTCCAGCGAGGAATACTGGCAAGCGAAAACCATGCATGACGGCGTGGTCAGAACCTTCAAAGAACTATCGCCGGTGGCGCTACTCGAATACTGGGACTGTCTGAACGACACTCCCGTCAACATCCTCTGAGCTTAGAAAAACCCCAAAACCTCTGAAAGGAGCAGCATTGGACGAACAATCTTCCACCCAACGTTTCCGTGTTCTCATGGCCGGTATCAGCGAAGGTGAGACCAGAATCCTCTACAACATCGAAAATGGAAGGTTGACCGCCGACATTCTCAAAAGCAACATCGGCAGACGACTGCTGGATGCCGGACTTATCCGACGTAACGGGCAATCAGCCCCGTCCCTCACCAAGGATGGCATGCGCCTCGTATCCACGCTCGCCCAAGGCGAGGCAGACCGTCCAATCCGACTATACGAGCGCAACAGCGAAACGCTGCTCCGCCAAGCCGGACAGGGAACGGCCAACGCATACAAGACCGGTTTCGAAAACGCCGCCGTCGAACTGTTGACCGACCGGCTTGTCCGACTTGACATCGCCTCCGGAACCCTCACCCTGCTTCCTGCGGGAACGGAACTCCTGTCCAAGCTCGACAAGGCGGCTTGACATGCTGGGCTGGCTGACTCAACAGAACGTGCTTGTGGCGATTGCTATTGGAGCCATCATCCTACTGCTCATGTTCCTCATCCCCGCCGTCGAGGAACTGGTCGGCACGTATACTCCGTTGGGAGAATTCTGCGAAAGGCCGAACATGAGATGGGCTGTGGTCATCCTGACCATCGTAGCGGTTCTCACGGTAGTGGTCATCTGACTTTTTCCCTTGACGGGGACGGCTTGATGCCGTCCCTTTTTTGTTTCCCGCATCAAGTATGGGACAGTGTTCCAGCCGACTAATCTAGGAAAGGAAAGACTCGAAAGGTGGAAACGTGAAAGGCTTCCTAAAGAACCTATTGGCTTTGACCGGGCTGGCGTCCATCATCACCATGCTCGGCTCCCTCGCATATGTGGATAAGAAACTACATGATGTGGGCAACGGATACAAGTACGGCCCCGCACGGCATCTGGAGTATTTGAGCGCGCTGTTGCACTCCTTCAACCGTTCTATAGATGTTATTGCCGCCGACACGCATCGGAAGGTGTGCGATGAGGAGAATCGGAAGTATGACCGTTTGGAGGATGAGCGGGAGAGGGCTTGGAGCGCGGCCCGCTGAGTATTTGGTTTTCTTTGCGTCTGTCTATGTTATAGTGGAACTGTTCACATAAAACAGATTCGAAGGAAGACCATGAACCAAAAAGTCCTCATCACTCTCAACAACGGAGCGAAACGTATCGTATACCGTGACGACCTCTGCCACGAGCTGGCCGACCTGCTCCGGCTCTACCTGCACGCCGACGCGTTGCCGGGAACAGGGGAACGTTGGGAACTGTTGAGGACGCTTGCATCCACTCTCATTGGTCGCGCTATCGAAAAAGGGCTTTTTGAGGACTGCGCCCGCGTGAACGTGTATCCGGTTTCTTTCCAAATGGTTCGGCCTGATTGACATATTCAACAAACTGAGTTACGGTGGAACTGTTCACACATATAGACCCAAAGGAGAAAACCAAATGACCGTCAACGAACTCATCGAACAATTAAAGAACCTACCCAAGGAAGTACGCGAACGCCCCATCATGGACGGCAATCCGAACAATGAATACTGGTTGGCCGACCTCCGCGCGATTTCAGTCGCCAAGGTCGTTGTATCCGGCGATGGCGCTTGTAACATGTACGACCCGGTACTTTCCGACGAGGAAAACATCGAAGAACTGGAAGACAGATACGACATGTCAATGCATGTCGAACATCGGGCATTGGCATTCTTCAATTGAGATAGGGGTCGTACAAATGGACGCGAACACTCCCATTAACATTCCCATCCGTCTTGAACAGTGGATACATGACAACTACATGGAAGTCGAAACCATTATCATCGATGCCCGGACAATCCTAGACGCAACCGATTTCGATAATCTTCCCGAATGGGAGGATTGGGATGCGGACTTCATCGCGGAGGACGCTCAAAGAATTGGGCTGCTGAAAATGTGGTCTGGGCCATTCACCGTCGAACTATTCAACTGTGACGAGTATCCCGACTATCTCGAATGGCGCAAAACTCATAAGACCGTCGAAGGTGCCGCAGAACACATTCTCGACTTGAGCAAGAAGGAACTACTGTGGCAAATCGAAGAAACCAAGAAGCAACTAGACAAGTATGTTAGCCAATATGAGGCGTTAAGCGGGGAGAATTCGCGTCAAACTTCTAGAACGGCACTGGTTGGCAGACCACTCGTCTAACATCCGAGAGAAAAGAAGAAAACCAAATGGTATGCAAAAATACCCCGGACAACTGGGCTACCCGCCGAGTCCTCGCAATCTCATACAGTCCGGACGGCAGATATAAGGAAACACTATTCGAGCGTGAAGAAGATGGAAACTATTATGCGGGCTGTGGAAGATTCTACGCCAGCGATATCGAGGATAGAACCAAGTTCTATCCGATTCCGGACGACGAGAAACTATCTCGCTGGGTGTTGAAGGATGGAACGGTAATCACTTCGTCCGAGAATAGTGACATCCTTAGCCCGGAGGCCATGCGTGTTATGACTTTCGACGGCACTCGTATCGTAATCCCAGCCGAACAGCTTAACTACGTGCAGGACATGTGTGAGGATACCAATGCAGAATACTGAACAAAACCGTTGGATATTACTGGATATGGCTCGTGCCATGGGTGGCTACGGCTACGACGAGATGTGGTGGGCTGACGTTTTTGAGCCGGACGAATTGGAGTATTCCGCTCCCGACTTGTATGAGAAGTTCGTCAACTCGTCCGACTACGACCCTGCTGCTCATTGGTTCCGTCGTAAGGAATACGGTGTCGGTTTCGAGTCGGTCACGGACGAGAGCCTGTTGGCGGATGCTTGGCATATGCGGGATGATATTGTCGAATTGGCTTCTCGTAGGGATGTGTGGCTGAATATTCCGGATATCGATTTTGTTTCGCGTATTCGGAAGCTTGGGGTTGTGGTTTCTTAGGATTGTCTCTCTGAAAATTCCATGCTATACTGGAAACGTTCACAAAAAAGTTTTCGGAAAGAGCAAGAAAAATGAGCGACATCAAGACGCCTGTCACCCCAATAGACGAGGAACGGGTCAAAAAACTGGTACCCTCGCTACTCGCATTCAGACATGAACGACAATATTCGCCTCCGCTTGAACAAGGCGATTGAAACCACCGATTCTGAGGAATTCGTGGACATTGCCTACAAGCTGGGACTGTTCCTTACGGAAGGGGAAGACGATTGAGCGTCGAAGAAACAGGAGTTTGGACGGAAACTTATCCAAAAGAACCTTGCCCATTCTGCGGAAAAACGGTTGCTATTCGAATCAGCGAGATTCTTATTGTGGACAAAAAATACTGGAAAGTCCGTATTTTCGACGATAGTGGTTGCCCGTTGTCCGCAATGTTCGAGCGGGGCTTGCGAATGGGGTCAGCGGGGGAAGTGTGTGCCGTTCTTAAAAAGGATTGGCATGAGATTGTGGAAACCGTTTCCACTATGCCGGTTTGTCCCGAATGTGGACATCCTCCGGTTTGCCGTTATTCCAAGGACTTTAGCCGTTGGATTATCTACTGCGAGAACGGACATTTGAGAACGGACGGAGCTTACGTTCTTTCTGCTATGAGGAGTTGGAGTAAGAAAGTCGGTCAATATGGTTGCGACAATCAGAACAAACGACTCAGTCAATGTCTTACCGGTCTTTGAAATCAGGGCCGTGTCAGTAACGAAAAGCTGCCGGAATTCATGCGGCAAAACTGGCGTGAGAAACACGCCGATTGGGAGAAGTGATGAACGGAAACGTGAATTATCATCCACTCCGCCGTTGCGTCATCTGTGACGAGCTTGTAGAAGCCGACGACCCGACGTGCGCGGTCTGCGGTCAACCCGCTTGCGGTAATCACGCATACGACATGGGGTGCGGACTCTGGTATTGCATGGACTGTCGAAACGGAAAAACCCACCCATGCAAGGTCTGCGGTCAACCCGCCAACTGGCGTTGCGCCGACTGCGGCCAATGGTTTTGTAAAAACGATTCAACGTTCACCCGATTGTTAGGCGAGGAAACGTACATCGTATGGGGTTACTTGTGCGACAAGGATTTACGGTGGGAACTGGCGGAGGAAACCGCCAAGGAGGTTTCGTTGAAATGAGCGAGAAAACCAGACGCGAGAAAGCGTTGAAGCTTATCGCGGACGGAGAGGACGACGAAGTCATCCGCGTACTGACCGGCTACCAGAAATCAGTAATCCAAATGCTTAGACAGGAAACCGTGTGCAATAGCACGAAGCCGGTGAAAGAAGCCGCTCCTCAGACTGATTTGGGAATGCAAGGCGACCTGTTCTAGCGTTCTTCCAACAAGAAAAATAGTAAGAAAGGAGCCGACTTTGACAAAAGCCGACGAAGCAATCAACAAGCTCTGCAAATCTCTGGGAACGGATTACATGGTCAAGACCATCGACGGCGAACCGTGCGTATACCGCGACTTCAGCAACGGTTTCAATGTTGAAATCAGCGGCATGTACACCGCCAACATGAAACGCCGGGCGAACCTATATCTTTGGCGGGGCAATAGCCCCATCGTGGACTCCGTTCAGGATGTTCGCCGGGAGGATATCGGCGCTGTTGTAGAAAAGCTCCGAATGTTTGTAGACGCTCTTTTCGACGCTGGATACGGCGGGGATAACGTGTTGGGTTGGCGTAATGACCCCGGTTTGTGCGAGAGGAACAAGCTGGTTCACGCTTGATTTTTTGGCCGCTCCTTTTTTGGGGCGCGGCTTTTCTTTTTCCCCTCCAGATGTTATAGTGGAATTGTTCACAAAAACTGGTTAAGGAGAAAAAATGAGCGACAAAAACACCACACCGAAACCCCCCAAGTACAAGAAGACCATCGACGCTACCGGATTGGGACTGTCCTGCGTCACCGAATACGGGTTCGATGACGCGGGGCTGTTCCACCACTCATACACGTACAACTACAAGAACAGGAAGGTCGTCATCCAAGTGATAGGAAGCCAGCAGCCCGCCAACTGGCATACCCGCCAAAGCGCCTACGCCTCCTACTATGAGGATGGGAAACAGGTAGGCCGAACCCGTGCCTATAACATTCTTGAAAACGCTCAAATCAAGGCAATCCGTTGGATTATGGGCTTCGGCTCGGATAGCAAGGCGGAAGAAGCCTATCGTGCCGTTCGACTGGAGAAAAGCCATCGCAATCAGCAAATCTGCCGTCGCATTCCCAAACCATTGCGCATGGAAGTCGATGGACTTGCCAACAAGCTCGGTCTGAAAATCCACGGCGACGAAGACAGCAGCACTGTGGAAACGTTCGTGAACACGTATCTCGCCACTGCGGAACAGAATGGTCTCATTGAACTGAGAGAACGTCAATACGGTTACGAAAAGTCGATGACCGTATGGCTGGACGGGGATGCGAGCCGCAAAACCGAAGACGCCCCCGACTGGGAGAAGTTCAAGGAAACCGTCGTGGAAATCGTCCCACTCTATTTGGAATGCAGACGGAAAACGGCGGAAAGCGTTGGTCTGGGGGAGAAGCTGGCTGAAAACTAATCCTGATGGTTGGGGTAGAAAACTGCTCCAACCATTTTTGTTGCGTTCTCCAATATCTGCCTGTAATCCTCAAGGACACCTACTGTCACGTTTAAGTCCACGGCCATTGGAAAAAGCTCACCCTCATAGATTCGTTCGGATTGGATATATTCGAACGGATTGATAAGCAGTATCGCCGTCTCCTTACGAACGTATGATTCAGCCTTGTCATCGTATTGTTTCCAGCAACAAGTATCACCGTGAGTCCAATGGAATAGTTCATGCGTTAACGTGCATCGTTTCTGCCGCTCGTTCAACCGTGGGTCTATGACGATGATGCGGGTCTCCTCGTCATATACGCCGTTGATGTTTTCCGGAAGTTCCTCCTCGAAAACGTATGGCGCTTGACGTGCGAGTCCTACCATCCGTTTTATCTCTTCATAGCACATTCGCCGGTCGATGGCGACGCTTCTGTTGTCTACTGGGGGATGATTCAGCAAGCGTCCTCGCTTTCCGATTCCGCTTGCTTGTTGGGGTCGTGGTTTGCGGCCAATGTGAGGTCGCCGGAATTGATTTTACGCAGGACGGCTTGAAGCTGCTGTTCCACAACGGATTGCGTGGAATGGTATCCGTTTTGTCCGGCGATGAGTTCTTCTGGGGTCATGTTCCATGCGTGGGCGAGTTTTTCCACGTCGGCGGGGAGCCATTCGACCGTTTCGTTGTATCGTGTGGTGACGTAGCTGGGGCTTTTGCCTAGTTGACGCGCGATGTCCCGTGCGGAGAGCCGTCGGATTCCGGCTTCCGCTAGGATGCGTTGGTTGATTCTTCTGTTGAATTCGCTGGTTTGGTTTTTTCTTTTTCCCATGTTTTCCATGATAACTGATTTTTAACATGAAACGCGTGGTTTTAGATTTGACAGCATACTTTTATATGCTATTGTCTGTAATTACAAACACTTGTTCACCTGAAGAAACAGGAAGGTTAATGCATAACATGAGTCACGACAAGGCACGGGCGCTCTTGCGGATGGTCAGATAGACACCCCAAGAAGCCCGTTCCACATACCCCGCCTCAAAATTGGAGGGACACACTCCCAATTTTGTGAATACGCCCAGTATGACTAGAATAAAAAACGTCCACACAATATAAGCCAGACTCCACACAGGCCAGACCAAAAGGAATGTTTTGAGAAAGACAATAGACCAGAAAATCCTCTTGGATAAACACTTCACAAAATTGGACATCCTAGGCCAGCACCTATGGATGATGCTCCAACTGCATCCGAAGACCAATGCTCTCGGCGTATGTGATTGGACGTTTGGAAAAATCAACGCTTACACTCACGGAAACACTCCCACCCTATTCCAACAGGCGGGCCGGGAACTCGTAAACGAAGGACTACTGGTCATAGACGAGGACACCGAAGAAGCACTCCTCCTCGACCACATCGACCTCACGGCGGACTCCGGAACCATCGAATCCGCATACCTTGGAACCGCCAGCCCAAGACTGCGCAGAATCCTAGTCAGTGAACTGAACCGAACCCTCCGACAGGGAAAGCACTTCCCGTTCGAATGGGAGGAGATTCATTACATCCTCAGTGAATCGAATGCCGACTCCGACGAATATGAGGAGCCGCATCCAAGCGTGGAACCCGTCGAGGATGATTCCCTAAACACCTCCCAGACAGATAATTCCACCTCCAAAAAGGAAAAAGAACCCGCCAAGCAGGACGATACCGAAACCTCAAGCGTGAAACCCGTAGAAGCGGAAGACAAGCCCGTCAAGAAGCGTCGCGGTCGCCCACGCAAGAATCCACTCCCTCCGGAAGGAGAAGACAAACCGAAGCGTCGGCGCGGTCGCCCACGCAAGTACAAACCCGAACCGGTCGAACTGATGGACGGAACCATGGAGCCTCCGTTCGAGGAGCCGATGACCATGGAACAGGTCGAGGTTCTACCCCAATACGATTCCAACGCTCCAATCGACGTGGATGATGACGGGAAACCCAAGTATTTGCAGTGGGATGAAATCCCGCAACAGCTTTGGTTCTGGCATCCTCTGCCGGAAGACTGGTCTCCGACCAAGAAAGCCGCCGACTTGTACAAGGAGCTGGGCGGCGGAAGCAAGATGACCATTTTGCAAGCGGCTGACTCGTTCCGTAAGGTCTACGATTCACGTTTGTACGTGAAACGTGACAATGGTTTCAAGGCCGCTCCGCTTTCGCCTGACCGACTTTTCATCCAACAGTTGCTTCACTGGCGTAAGGAGAAGGACGAGGAAAACGAACGCAAAGCCAAGGAAAAAGCCGAGGAGGAAGCTCTCCTCAACGAGGAACCGACAATCGACGTAGACCCCATCTGGGGAAACCCCGAAGACTTGGTTTCCGCCAAAGTGGAACAGGAAAATCCCCAACAGGAGGAAGTGACCCCACTGATTCCAGACGAGGAAGTACCGAAAGTCCGCCACTACAAGCGGATGGTGCCGAAGGATTGGAAACCGAACCAGAAGCACATCGACCGAGCCAATGAACTGAACATCGACGTGAACACGGAAGCCGAGAAATTCTACAACTACAGCCATTCCAATGGCAAGAAATACTTGGACTTCGACCGCGCCTTTGACAATTGGCTTCTCAATGCCGATAAGTTTAACAGGAACGGTCAGAGCAGACGCAAAACCCGTAGCGAGGAAGGATACGAGCACAACATGAACATGCTGAAAGAATCCCTCGCCCAAGCCGGATGGGATGAATGATGACAGCACAGGCTCCAACACAAGGAACGTTGACCACGGCACAGGCCAGCAATGGCAAACAGCATTACCCACGCGCCTTCGAACGCCCGTGCGCCATCGCGCTGTTGACCCAAATCAACAGCCATTACGGCAACAAGCCGTTGGATGACGCACAGGTGGATAACTTCGTCAACGAAATCGACCATACGATTAAAGCCGACGAAGCCCGTCAAGCCATCATCGAATTCTTCCAGACACATTCGTCACGGGAAGCTTGGATTGCTCCCTACGACATCAATCAGATGGTCAGGAGGAAGCGTTTGAGCAGAGTGCCATCCAATGCTGAAATCAGCCGCATGCTCGACGGATATGGCATCACCGACGCGAACACCGCATGGGGATTCCGACGAGGACTAACCTACGCCATCTCCAAAGGCGCTTCGCCGGAACGCGCTATCGAGTATGCGAAAAGACACTGTGATGACGTGAAGACCATCTCCAACACCCCAGACCAGTATCCACAGCTCACAGCCGGTGACAACGTGGGCAAGGAAGACGGTGTCACATCATTCTCAGCACTGCTGAAAGACTTCCGGTCAGGATTAGAACGAACCTCCACACAGGCCAATCCAGTTCCGACCGAAAACAAACCGACAATTCAGAAAACCGATAAGAAAGAAGAAACCAAACAATGACCGACGTCACCACCAAGCTCATTCATGACACTTTCATCCAGAACCGTCCCGACGAGGTAGGCGAACAGGAAGCGGAAGAACTGTTCAACCATTGGCTCGAAGTCCACGGATTCCAGCCGGAGGAACAGCCCATCGCACCAGCCGGATTCGAGTATGAGACCGTCAAAACCAAGGAGGATTCCACACCATCCTCCGACGATTTGGACGCCATCGCCCTCGCATCCGACAATGCCACCAATTCCGCCGCAATGATTTCCGACGTGATGGATTCTCTTCCTGAAAGCACTCAGGAAGCGCTTGCGTGCGCGTTGAACGACTTCGACTGTGCCGCCGAGCATCTGCACAGGTTGCTCGACAAGTACAATTACAAGCCTTTGGAAGAAAGGGAGGAAGAGTGAAGTAGCGCAAGAACACAAAACCAATCCACACACAGTAAGAAACCAGAAGGAAAGATTTGAAAAACAAACTCCGAGGGAAAATCCCCTTCATCGCGGCAGTGTCCGCACTATCCATGCTCGCCTCCGCAAACGTGGCATTGGCCGCAGAGGTCGGCAACCCAATCATCGTGGACAAAACCAACATGTTCACAGCTGATGAAACCGTTGACCTGTTGGGCGGCGACTTGGGCGAGGCGGCGAACTTCGGTCTCGTCGGCTTCGACTCCGTCCGTCTGAACGCCCACACGAACAGTAATATCGCCACCGAGCACGCCTATATTGGCGCGGCCTTCGGCAATCATGCCAACGGTGTGGACGAGCCGGAAGTCAGCTACATGGACAAGGTTGACGGCAATATCAACGTCAATCTGCCCGCCGACTCCAAGATTGTCTTCGGACAGTCAAACATCATCGGACAGACCGACAATGGCAACAGTTGGACGGTGAACGGGAACAAGCTGGAAATGCAGACCGGTGGAAGCCTCCCGAAGTCGGAACGAGTGCTCAAGGATTCCAAGACCGTCAAATATCTTGACTTGGAGGCCATGGAAAAGAGCATGACCAGCCTGTCCGCCAAGTGGTCGAAAGCTCCGGAATCCAACGCGACCCATGATTTCTCCGACATGAACAAGCGTCACATCGACGCCAACGGTGATGTCGCTCATATCAACATCGACGCGAAAGAACTGCAAGGCAATCGTGTGACCGCCACGTTGGGAGACAATACCCGTCTCATCGTGAACGTTGACGCCGAAGGTGCGGACAATATCACTCTGCCCCAATTGGACGTGGACGGTATCAATCACGCCGAATACGCCAAGTGGACGGACAAGGGTGTTATTTACAATCTGACCGATTCCAAAGCCAAGGACGGGCAGTATCACGGCAACGTCGGCACAGCTGGCGCATCCTCTTCCGTGATTCTCGCGCCGGAAGCCAACGTGGACGCGTCGCAGAACGTTGAAGGGCAGATTATCGCCAAGAACGTGACCATCGGCGGCGAATTCCACCGCAACAGCGTCAACGTTCCCGCCACCCGCCACGTCGAGGTGAAGCTGGACGGTCAGGACAAGACCGAGACCACTCCGTTCGTCGTGCCCCAGCCCGCTAAAGACCATTACCGTTTCACCGTCTGGACCACCAATCCGGACGGTACCGGCGACTCTTACAAGCCGGGAGATACCGTGACCATCATTCCGAAGAACACCACCCTGTATCCGCAGTGGGAGGCGAAGCATTTGCTTCGTTATGATACGAACGGTGGCAACGGCAAATATGAGGATTCAGACCTGCCATCCGACGTGTCCGACACTGTTCCATCCCGTGATGGTTACGAGTTTGACGGTTGGATGATTGATGGAGTCAAGGTCGATTCCGGCGATAGCGTCGAGGACAACGGCTCCGACGTGACCGTGGTCGCGCAGTGGACGCCGGTCAAGCAGGATGTGACCCCGACTAAGCCGGAAACCCCGAAGGACGACAACAAGACCGACAACGGTGGCAACGGTTCTGAGATTCCGAAGGATGATAAGACGGATACTTCATCCAAGGATGACAACAAGACCGACGATTTCAAGCCGAACACTCCGAAGGACGATATCAATACTGATACTCCTTCCAAGGGTGATGATTCCAAGCCGGAAACCCCGAAGGACGATACGGACAAGAACGATACTCCGTCAAAGGATGATTCCGACAAGTCCGACAATGATACGAAGGTTCCATCCGACGATAAGAGCGATGTGAACACTCCGACCAGCGATAAGACCGCCGATACTGGTAAGACCGATACCGGCAAGAAGACTGTGGGCGCCAAGAACAATACTCAAGCCGTTCAACAGGACGGTCAGGGCTTGGCTACCACCGGCGTGGCTGTTGGCGTTATCGCAGTCGCAGTCATTGTGCTTGCCGCCGCCGGTGCAATCCTCTCCGTCGCAAAACGACATGAGGGTAACCGCTGACATTACCTCTCTATTCGATAGGGAAATAATGTGACTCCAATCCCGCCGTCTTTTTGATGGCGGGATTTTTTTTACCTATGTTATACTGGCAGTGTTCACAAAATCGGTGAAGAGGTAAAACTTTTGAAAGACTACGACTGGTGGGTAAAAGCGTGGAACGCCTATAATAATCCACCCACCAAAACGATTCCATTGGACGCGTCCGATGCTCTCCAAGGGAAAATCACGTCCGTGGTGGTTCTTGTCATAGCCATATTCGCAATCCCGTTAATCATCCGACGGGCCATAGCTGACGCTAAAGAAGACATGATGGGGAAAATCGAACTCGTCGCCGCAGTCATCGCTTCGGTCTGTCTGTCCGTTATGTGTGTCTGGATGGTTTACGACGCTTTTGCCATGGAACAAACCCAAGAAGTCAAAACCAGTGTCACCCACCCGCTCGGTTTCGAAGACCAATTGGAAAAAGACTTCAAAGTGTCAAATCTATCTTGTAAGACCGACGCCTACTTAATCCTCCCCGACCATGGTTCCTACGATTGCACGTTCACCAGCAAGGACGGGAAATCAGTAACGAAGGGCACACTTGTTGTAACCGAGGGCGAAAAAGTCGGACTATACGACGCCAATGGAAAGCTGGTTGAAACAAGATGAAAGATTTCAGTAATTGGCTGGAAGCGTGGAAGAATTATCCTCCTGTTCCTGACTGGTTAAACATTTTAGGCACTATTGTTATTGGTGTTCTCCTAGTATTGATGGCCGTCGGAATAATCGTCGGCTTTATCGGGGCTTTTCTCCGCGATAGTCTCTTATTCGTAAGAATTATCTTCATAAGTCTTGTTAGCGGGCTTATAGGCGTACTCCTCGTAATGTGCATCAGCGACCTTATCGACAACTATTACGAACAGCGTTCGACGGCACCTCCCACTATTCGCGAGCAGATTTCCAAAGTTTGGAACTTGGACGACATCGACTGCGATTTTTCTAGCAAAGACAAACTTCCTACCGAAGATTTGAAATACGTCGTCTACCGTGGCGACAAGAAGACCAAAGTCACACTGCACGCAAGCGAAAACAAACTCGGCCTGTACACACAGGATGGAAAACGTTTCCCAATCAAATAGGAAGGATTTAAAAAGTGTTAGAGCATGGCGAAGAACTTAACCTGAGAATGTTGCAACCATTGGACACGGACACTACGGCTGGCATACTTCGCGAATCCGGCTATCTGGTTCCATTATCCAAGTGGAGCAAGGTCCGGCAAGACTACAAAGGCAATACCGACCGTTGGGCGTTCAATATCATGGCATGTGCTTTCATTGGCCTCATGGTCGCCTGTTTGGAAATGTGGTCTACCCGAAATATTCCAATCAAACTTCCGAAATATACTCCCGTAGCCGTTTTTCTACTGGGTTTCGCTTTTGGTTGGGTGCAACTGTTAGGCACGTCCGATAGGCGGAAAAAGGTTTTTCGACCGAAGCCGGATAATCCAGTCCAAGTATTGGAGTCTACTTTCGACGTTCATGTGGCTGGAGACAGTGACACGTCTCTTTTCGACAAGACTGGATATAAGAAACTTCTTCTTCGTGTTGACGGCACTCACTACGCTCAGGCTACATTGTTTGTTTGGGAAGAATCATACGATTTGAAGGAAGAGCGTACTTGGCCTTTGGTTAGTATCGCATTGTTCGATGAGGACGGCAAACCGGTCAAACTGCAATCGGTTGAGTCGAAGAAGGAAGCTGAAAGTGTTGAACGGTAGGCCGACTTTGGAAGAGCGGAAGAAAGCCCGCCAATGGTTGGAGCAGGATATTCGACTATCTAGAAAAGCGTTCGAGTCCCATATCGAGCGGGAGGAGGGTGGTATTCGTGGCGGAAAAGAAGACGAATAAAAAATACAAGACCGTTGTTCTGTGCTGGACTCCTACGGATTATGGTAATGGCGGTTTTCAACGGAGCCTTTGGAACAAATGCTGAACAACGGATACGAGGTGGTAAGAACTGACGAGGTTCCGGGCACAGTGGACGGACAGTCGAATATGATGTTTCCACCATCGACCGTCTACATTCTTCGAAAAAACATTAGAAGACTGGAGTAGGCATGGCTTATTATGACCCGTGGCGTGAGGCTGTTGAAAACGCTAAAGAACTTCTCCGATTGGGAATGCCACCACAGAAAGTGCAGGAGCGGACCCGACTCCCCAAGAGCACCATCGACAAGATAGCCCCACCTATACTGCAAGAGAACGCAGACCGTGAAGCCATTCAGGAAGCCGAACGCGCTTTGAAGCGGGAGCATGAAAAAATCCTCAAGGAAAAATATCCATGCCCGCTCTGCCATAAAGGTTATGGGATTGTTGACGGTGGAGCGCTCACCGCGTTTTTGAACGGTTCCGTCTGCCGTATCGGCGCGGAAGATGAGACCGTTGGCAAGGGAAGCCCCTTCTTCCGCCCTTACTATGCTCACTGTTCGTATAGGCGTTGTCCGGCACGTCTGATTTTTCCCCGTGATACTCGGGAGGAAGCGTTGAGGGCTTTCCTGTTGGGAGAGTGGATTAAACCCCACCCGTTCGTCAGTGTGAGCGACGGTTCCGAATGGACGTACACCAAGCAGGGGTTGGCGTCAGCGGTTTCATCATTGATGAACGATTATTCACCGGAGCAGATAAAACAATTAGGTTTCAATCCGATTGCCGTAGACGAATTGGCGAACCGTAGGGCGTTACGAATCGCCAAATTCAATCCGGACGCTTTCGATTTGACGCTCATGTGTCCCAAATGTGGCAGTCGGGGAGAGTTCCGCAAGGCCGTTAATCCGACGAATCATAGCAAGGAATCATGGTGCTGCTGGTGGAGGGTCGGCTGTCCAAGATGTGGAGCCAGAACCGTCAACTCGTTTCCTACCCGCGAACAGGCACAGTCCGCTTTCGAGGAGGGAGACTTGTTACGAGAGCCGAAAAACAAGGAGAAATAAGGAGTTGTGATGGGATTATTCCGATTCTTTCATAGGGAAAAACAGGAAAACATTCCAGTAAAAACCAATCTACTTCCCATTGAACAAGACAAGCTCAAAGCGGTCATGTACGGACTTGCCATAGGAGACGCATTAGGTGTACCTTATGAATTCCAGCAACGAGACACATTCACTTGCATTGGAATGACAGGCCATGGGACCCACAACCAGCCATCCGGAACATGGAGTGATGACACCGCGTTGAGTCTAGCAACCTTGGACTCGCTTACCGAATGTCATGGTGAGGTCAACACCGCCGACATGCTCATGCGTTACCGGATGTGGTTGGAGCACGGAATGTACACGCCGGACGGGAATGCGTATGATTCCGGCATAACCGTAGCCACAGCCATCAGGTCAAAGCATGGTTGCGATGGATTAAGCGATAACGGTAACGGTTCACTGATGAGGGTCGCACCATGCGCCTTCTACAATTTGCCAGACGTGGAAATCAAACAGGTCAGCGCCATCACCCACGCTCATGAAATCAGTATGACGGCGTGCGTTCAATACGTTCGAATATTGGAAGGACTGTTACACTGCGTTCCTTCACATAAGGCGATAGAGGATTCAGGATTCCCGTTCGACCCGACCATTCCCAGAACGGAAGTAGAATCGGACGGATTCGTACTCCACACGTTGAACGCGGCACTCTGGTGCTTAACCAACACCCATAATTATCAGGATTGCGTACTTACCGCAGTGAACCTCGGGGAAGACACGGACACTACAGCCAGTGTCGCGGGAGCGTTAGCAGGAGCCGTCTACGGGTTCGACTCCATTCCTACAGAGTGGATTGAAAAAATGCGCGGACGAGAACTTATAGACATGTATGTTTCAGAATCGGAGCTAAGATGCTAACCCTACCAATAACTCTACAATGGTACGACATGATTCTTTCCGGCGAGAAGACGGAAGAATACCGAGAAGTCAAACCCTACTACGATTCCCGTTTCCGCCGACTGTTCGACATGGACGAGTCGAATAATCCAACAGGATTGGACGAGCATCCAATACTATTCCGCAACGGATACTCCCATACGAGTCCGAGCTTCACCGCCATCTGCACGCTCTCTAAAGGAGAGGGCCGTACCGAATGGGGAGCCGAACCGGACAAACAGTATTGGATATTAAACATCCAACGAATCCACAAATAGGTTTTTACACCCTTTCGGAGTATGTTTTAGCTAAAAGGAAACACACTCCGAAAGGAAACCTAATCTTGAAATACCTACTATTAATACTCGTCCCATCCTCCATCCTGCAATGGTTGCTACTACTCGTATGCGGCGTGGGAGGATGGTTCCTGTTCTCCGCTCAGTTTAAAACCTCAAAAAAGTCCACCGCCATGGTCAACGTATTAGGTGCTGTGTGTGGTATCGCATTCTTTTACGGATTGAAGAATGGTCTCGGTGGTTTGAGTGACATGTTCATGTCACTCACCGGAAAATACGTGTACGGGTATCCGCATTCGCAAGTTCCCCTAATCAACGCGTTTATCGCCATTCCTCGTATCCTCATTGGTGTTTTTTGCATGTGTGCCGCATATGGTCTTTATCAGCCGGTATCCGAAAAAGAAGGCGAGGAGTACAGGAGGCAGAGTCAGCAGAATGAGGCAAAGGAAGTTGAACAGGCTCTCAATCAGACCATCGACCAGATAGGCGTAGTCTTCAATCTGCTCAAAGCCGAACCCGGCCAACCAAATTATCACGGTTACAAGCTAGTGAACGAGGATTGCGGGGGTCAACCAGACCCCTTATGGAACACCATGAACCCAGCCAACATCCAACAGGCGAGAAGCCAATACCGCCTCTACGGCAATCCGGGCGGCGGCCTATCACAGTCGAACTTCACCACCAATGAGATTCAATCCGGCCAGAAAGGTGAACAAATCCTCGCCAACATGATTACCGGCAACTGCCCCAACGTGGTGTCCTTCTGGTCGTTGCACGGTCTGAACGAGCGACACCAGTTCACTGACGCGGATATCGACTGCGTGATTGCCGGACAGGACAAACAGGGCAAAACGCATTTGTGGTTCGTGGATGCGAAGAACTATAAAGGCAATGCGGACACTGCCTACCGTAACCTCACCCCAGACCAACTGTTGAGAATTAGCGTCAGCCAGCGTGCGTTCGAAACCGGTGTGGATGGTCGTCCGGATTTGAAACTTTCCGCGAACATGAACTGGCAGAGGGACATGTGGGCTTTCATGTTCAACGGCAAACCCGTCGAAGTGGAGTGGCTTGTCTGCATGGTGCCGACTTCCGATAAGGGTGTGCCGGATGTGACTGGGGTCATGTGGCCGGGTGATATTCCTTGCGTGACACCGGAGGAGCTGGTGCGACGTGTCAATGCGGTTGACTTGGATTCGACGCAGAATCTTCCGTTGGACTGGTTGGATACTTTGAAACGGCATGTCAAGCACTGAGCTGTTTTTGGGCGCGGGTTGTTTTCTTCTCGCGCCTTTTTTTGTTTTTGTTGTGTTCAGCGTGTCTCATCACATTAAACGATATACTGGGATTGTTCACACAAAGGAGGTTGGAAATGCCAAACCAAACAACAATCCTCGCCCAACACGGACTAATCAAAGCAGACACCGCCACACCAAAAGACTGGGAAACCATCGACAACATCAGGAACAAAAGATTCAGCATCCCGCTAAGCTGGGAACAAATACAACAACTACTAGCCAAACACCCCACAATCCGTCCATACCTCTACCTCTCAACAGGACTCGACGGACTCGTACTACTCAACACCAATACAGGAGAAACCGCAAACACCCAACCACTCATCTTCGAAAACCTTTCAGACGAAAACGATTCCATGTTCAGCATGGTCGAACAGCATATCAGCAAATGGGACAAGACCACACCCACAAAAACGCTGATACAACAAGGCAGAACAGACGAAGCCAAACAGCAGATAGACCACGCCACCGCACTGGCGCCAACAGCCCTAATGGAACTCATCTACCAGCTCGTCCCATGGAAAGAACTGAACGACAGGCAATACCAGCGCATGACGGCATTGAACGTCAGAAAGAACGAAGAATACCCATCACACCAATTCGACAGGCACCTCGTCAAACTACTCCAGCAGACCAAGCCCTGCATTGGGGGAGAGGGAGCTTTGGAGAAGACATTCGACAAGCCTATAACAGTGTACAGGGGTGAAATCGACAAGAGCGTGCATATGGGATTAAGCTGGACTACCAGCCTGAAAATCGCCAAAGGATTCGCAGGACGCTTCAACATGAGCGGCATCATATACTCGACTGTGCTCAAGCCTGATGAAATATTGGCGGCTTACGCCGACGATGGAGAACAGGAGGTTCTTGCCAAAGTCAACGCAAGCCGCGTGATGATGATGTGAAATGGTGGTGTGTCATACTTTTTCACATGGTACACTGGAAGCGTTCACATGAAGAAGTTAAATGAGATAAGGAAGCCAAGTTTAGAAGATATTTCCTTGAGAGTCACCACTGAACTCGTAATGGTCATACTCACCATCGGTACCAAGATAATTATATGAGGATGCAGGCTTAAAGCCACCTCCAACACTGTCGAAGTCCTTTCGGTAATCATATCCGTTGCATCCATATTGTGTGCAATTATTGGAGTTCTGGGTTTGGGTATACTGGCTTGAACCATTGGAGTAGGAGCCGCCGGTATTCGAATAGCCGGAGTTGGAATAGGTTCCGGACGAGGTTCCGGCAGACTGGGTTTGCGCCTGTTCCTGAGCCTGCTTCTGGGCGTCGGCTTGAGCTTTGGCGTTCTTGGAATCGTTCACGGCTTTAACCGCCTTAACGAGACCATCGTTGGCGGCGGTCAACGTTTTCACGTCGGCTTTCTTATTGCCGCTGGTTTTCTTGGCGTTGTCGATGCTGGTCTTCAGGCTTGCACGGGTCTTGTCATCCTGTACTTTGCCTTCGGAATCCTTGTACAAAGTTTCGGCCGATTTCACGGTCTTGTCGAGCGTGGCCTTCGCGTCCTTGACCTGCTTGGCGGTCTTGGATTTGTTCACGTTGCTTATGGCCTTGTTGATGGCGTCGATGGAATCATTGGCTTCGGTGATATCGTCGGCAACAATGGTATTGGCTTTGGTCGTGCCCCACAGGTTCCACTTAGCGGCATGCGATGTGGCCGGAACGCCTTTCAGGGCTTCTCCCGTCTTGACGCTCTTCGTCAAGGAAGTCAACGTGGTCTTGTCAAGCACGTCCGTCTCCTTCGTAGCCTTGACAAGGGATTCCGCTTCCGCAATCTTCTTCACAAGCTTCGAATCAGCCTCCTTGGCCGACTCAAGCTGGGACTCATAGGAATCGTATGTTGTATTGGACGCATACGCGTAGCCACAGCCCACGCCGGCAAGGACAACAACCGCCGCGATAGTACTGACAATAATCGTCTTCTTGGCAGGCTTCTTGGCGTTTCCCTCGTCGTTTTCGTTTGGGTTGAGGATGGTGGTTTCCTGCATCTCATCAAGGTTTTGGTTCTTTTCCATTTTTGTTTTGCTCCTTGGTTCTTATGTTCGATTCTCCCATGTGGGGTAGGCGAACACTACTCTTTAATGTGGACAAATCCACTATAACATGAGAATCGGCATGTCGCAACAAAAGATATGCTATACAGTCCAAAACAAGAGACATTGGCAGTCTTCCATTCCTAGCAATACCAGCGTCTACGCCGCTGATATACGTTTGGTTCATCCCAATCCTCATCCATCATGCCGCTGTTGTAAGTGTTAACGGCGATGCTCAGTGAGTCACGGATTCGGGTTTCATTCCCGTAATCCGTATACCAATCGTCCTCAATCCACCGCCAATCCTCCCACCGACGTGCCGGAATATGCGGATTCCTCTTCCGTGAATACGCATATTTTGCGACTTCGACATACTCCCAGTGAAACCGTCCGCAATCAAAAGTGTGACTGAAACCGCGTGAACGGGCCTCGTCCTCGATAAGCGCATATGGTCTGTCCTTGAATGTTCTCGACATCATCGCCTCGTTTCGTGTTCTTGGATTAAATGGTACCGGTAGCGGATAGGTAAACGAAAAACATATCCTCTTTCTATAAGAAAATTCCGTTTTTCCGAAGGTTGATTGTAGAAAACCTGATATATATGAAAACGACAATACAAACCTCTAGAGGAGTTCATCTATGGATAATCCATTGACTAAGACGCTCCGGAAAGACAAGCCTCCTATTCTTAAACGGGTAGGAAAGGCGGCAGTAGCTCTGGTAGCGGCCACCGCCACACTGCTTTCCGGTATGGTTACGGCTAGCTCGACTCTAGCCATCACCAGTCAAGGACACCCCGGATATAACACATCCGCATTCACATACGGCACATTCCATACTGGCGACAATTACACGGATATTGGAGTCGTCGGTTATTCTAACGGCAAACCCGCTTATTGCATCAACCTTGGTGAAATCTATACCGGTAGTGGTACTTGGGCTACCCAACCTGCTACCGGTGATTGGAAAATCGCCGCAGTCATGGTTGACCGCAACCAAAACAATAATGATGATATGACTCAAGCTGGTGTCGCCTACGCAATCCATGACCATTTGGATGTCAGTAATTCCGGTGGTGGAAATAATCCGGGTATTTGGAATGCTTTCAAGAACCAAGCTGAAATCCATGCTCCGGGCGGTAAGGCCGCTGTCGCGGCGAAAGCAGCCGAATTATGGAATGATGCGGTTGCGCACACCACGTCAAGCATCAACGCAACCTACAGTTACACGAAAGGCAAGCGCACTGGAACCGCCAACCCCGGTGTAAAGAACAGTAGCGGACAGTATATCAGTGGCGTCCGTTACACTCTGACATTGTCCGGTCCCGCCAAGTTCGACGCGACCGGTACCAGCACTTATTCGGGTGTGACCACGGGTGGTGAGGAGCATATTCCGTGGACAGCCACCGGTAACGGAACCGTCACCTATACCAATAAGGTTTCCGTCCCCCGAGTAGCCAAGCTGAATTCCCCCGGTCAGGATGTTATTCAAGCGTCTGACCCTGAGAATCAGAGTGCGAACATCTCCTTCCAAGTCCAAAAGGATTTCCAACCCACCGTCACCACCAAGGTGAACAGCAAGCAGTTGACCCGTGGCTCACCGGTTCAGGATAATGTGACCTCCGGCGTCGCCTCCTCCGACGACGAGTGGGCCGACGGTGTTCCCGTCAAATTCAAAGGCTACTATTTCGTCGGTGACTCCAAGCATATTCTTCAAACCATCAAGAAGAACAATGGTGAGAATCCGACCGACTATTTGAAGCGTTTGCGTGAGACCGATGGCATCCGTCAGGTTGCCGCAGCAACCACCAGCTTCACCAAGAGCGGTCAGACCAACACTGTTAAGGCGAAGGCCGCTACCGGTGCCATCGACTATGACAGTGTGAACGGTTTGGACGATTATCAGGTGTCCGATGAGGACGCCGGACTGTTCGGAACATGGGTTTGGGTTGAAGTCAAAGCAGACCAGTCCCAGCAGGATTACATCAAAGGCGATTACATCGATGAGTTCGGTAAAACTCAGGAAACGTCCGTGAGTGTTCTGCCGCCGAACCACGACTCCACCGTGTTGGAGCAGGAGTCCGGCATGAACAAGGACATCCTTGATGAAATCAACATCAGCCGTCTGCCGTCCGACTACGGCAAGTTCACCGGTGATACGAACTATGGTTTCAACGCTGACGCGAAGGCCAAGATTCGTGTCTGGTGGGCTGGCTCCAGAACCGGCAACAAGGACGAGGACGAAAAGTACGTCCCGACCACCGAAGAGGAGCCTACTCAGGATGCCAACCACAAGCTGGTTGGCGAATGGGAAGTTCCGGCCATGAACGGCAAGTACAAGGTCGGCGGCGGTAAAATCGTTCTCTATCCGAGCGATGGTAGCGACGCCAAGACCGTTGCCACTGATGTGAACATCAAGGTCACGGATAAGGCCCATTGCGGCTACTACGTGTTCATCTACGACTTCCCCGGCTCCGACCGTGCGGAAGGATTCAAGAGCGCGTACAACAATCCGTGGGAACGTTCCTTCGTCACTCAGGACGCGCAACCCGTCACATTGACCACCAACGTGAACAAGACCACCGTCACCCAAGGTGAGAAGTTCTACGATACCGCGACCATCTCCGGTCTGGTTCCGCGTGGCTCCTATGTCACCTTCACCGCGTATGACGCCGTGTCCGGCGAGCCGGACGTGTCCACCAACAAGCTGTTGGACAACACTCGCATGAACGTCACCAACGACCAAGCCGACCATTCCGACACCACCCAGTTCGAGGTGAAGTCCCCGGAAATCAGCACCAACAAGATTGGTAAGGTCTACTGGGTTGCGAAACTCTACAATGCCAAAGGAAAGGCTCTCGCGGGTCACGCCATCGGCTTGGAGAACGAGACCATCGAAGTGGTAGGCCCGTCCCTCACCACCAAGACCAGCGCACAGCAGACCTATGTCGGTCGTCCGTTCCACGACACCGCCGTCATCAACAACAAGATTGATGCTGGCGCGTATCTGACGTTCACCGCCTATGACGCGGTTTCCGGCAAGCCGGATACGAATGCCGCGAAACTGCTTGACAACAAGCGTGTGGACATTCCAGCCGACAAGATTGCATCTTCCGGCGCCGGTAAGAGCTTCACCGTTGATTCCCCGAACGTGACCGCCACCAAGGCCGGTATCGTCTACTGGAAGGCGACGCTCTACAACAAGGGCGGAATGGAACTCGCCACCCACGAGCTGGGTGCCACCGGCGAAAGCGTTCTTATCAAGAACCCGTCCATCACCACCAAGGTCAGCAAGGAACAGGTCTCCATCAACGAGGAGTTCACCGACACCGCCACCATCAACGGCGAGGTCGAGTCCGGCGATTATGTCACCTTCGACGCCTACGCCCCAGTCTCCGACGCTCCGAACGCCCAAGGTGCGAAACTGCTCGACTCCGAGCGTGTGAACATTCCGGCCAAGGATGTCACCGCAAGCCAGAACGGACAGGCCATCAACGTCACCAGCCCGAAGACCCACGCCACCGAAGGCGGAAACGTGTATTGGAAGGCCACCCTGCACCGTTCCAACGGCACTGTGCTCGCCACCCATGATTTGGGTGTGGCCGGTGAAACCGTTCAGGTCAAGTATCCGACCATCACCACGCACGTGTCCTCCACGAGCGTCGGTGTCGGAGAGGACTTCTACGACACCGCCGACATCAAGGGTGTCGTCCACGCGGGTGACTTCGTGGTGTTCCGCGCCTACGATGCGGTCGGTGAGAAGCCCGACACCAACGCCAGCCTTCTGCTGAAAGACCAGAAGGTCAACATCACCGCCGCTCAGGCCAAGGACTCCGCTCAGGACAAGACCGTGACCGTCAAGTCCAAGACCGTCAACACCATGAACGGCGGAAACGTGTATTGGAAGGCCACCCTGTACGACAAGCAGGGACGCCAGCTTGCCACCCACGACCTTGGACTTCCGGAAGAAACCGTCACGGTTCGTCCTCCGACCATCACCACCCAAGTGACCAAGGGCAAGGTCAAGCCGAGCGAGGAGTTCGCTGATAAGGCGACCATCTCCGGCAAGGTGCTCAAAGGTTCCTACGTCACGTTCACCGCTTACGACGCGGTATCCGGCGACCCGGATGCCAATGCTCCGAAACTGTTGGACAACGTGCGCGTGAACATCAAGGACTCCGATGCTGAAGCCTCCGCGTCCAAGAAGTTCACCGTCACCAGCCCGACCACCCACACCGATAACTCCGGTTCCGTGTACTGGGTCGCTACCCTGTGGTCTCCGCAAGGCAAGCAGTTGGCTTCCCACGATTTGGGTCTGCCGTCCGAAACCGTTCAGGTGAATCCGGGTGGTATCGTCACGTCCAACGCCCAGAAGATGGGTGCGACCGGCGAACAGCTGTACGATGAAATCACCGTTTACGATGAGACCAGTGAAGCCGAGTCCGCTGATGGTCAGGTTCACGAAGGTGAGGGCAACAGCAATCCGACCGGCGTCATCGGTCGTATTCCGCAAGGCTCCACCGTCACCGTAGAAATGTACCGTCAGGCCGAAGAGGATGACGGCGACCAAGGCTTGTTCAAGATTGCCGAGAAGACCGTCTCCATCGACACCAACAAGTTCACCGCAATCAAGGCCGGTCAGGAAGGCAACCGTCCGGGCAAGCTGACTTTCAAGGTCACTGACCCGAGCTTCAAGACCACCAAGGCTGGCATGATTTACTGGAAGGCCACGTTGAAGACCCCGCAGGGCGGCGTGCTCGACCAGCATATCTACGGTGAAAAGGGTTCCGACCACAAGACCGGTTACAAGAGCTACGAACGCACCCCGGTGCAGAAGTTCTCCACCACCGTGTCCAAGAAGTGGCTGAGCGACGCGAACGGCAATTACGAGGACAAGACCACGCAAATCTACGACGTGCTCCACCAGACCTCGTATGAGCAGTTCGACGGCGAATCCATCGACGGAGACACCTACACCACCGGCAAGACCGCCCAAACACCGAACGGTGCCAAAGTCCAGTTTGAAATCTGGGCCAAGGACGGCGCGAACGCTGGCAAGATGGTCAAGCAGTACAATGCCGAAGACCTCCCGAAGGTTCGTGAACTCGCCAAGAGCGAAGACCCGGACAAGAACCATCCGTATGTGGGTACCGATGGTCTGGACAACTACCAGAACGTCAAATCCTCCACGTCCCCGATTCCGTCCGACTGGTCTGCGAACAAGTACTACTACCGTGTGAAGATTACCGTCCCGTCCACCACTCCGGGCACCGGCAACGACCCGGCGGACAACAATCGTGATGTTGTCTGGTATGGCGACGATGACGAGTCCGAAGAGTTCGACGTGATTCACATGGACACCAAGAGCACCGAACCGTTGTGGCTCGACAGCATGAACGTGTCCGACGAAATCACGTTGAAGGGCAACATTCCGGCTGGCTCCCAGTACGAGGCCGAATTGTGGCGCACAAGCAAGGATGGCAACGTCCGTAAGGACGCGGCCACCAAGCAGGATGATTCCGACCATAATGGCATCGCCTCCGAAAAGGTCGCCACCACCGGTCGCGTAAACATTCCGTCCAAGGCCATCGGCGCCCACCTCAATGGTGTCACCTTCCGCTCCAAGAGCGTGAAGAATCCGGGTGTCGGCTCCTACATCTGGCGTGTGAAGATTTACACTCCGGAAATGCCTCACAAGGATGGCAACGGCGTGGGCACTGGTGGAGACACCAGCATGAACTCCGCATTCGGTGTCATCACCAAGGAGTGGATGACCGCCGCCAAGGCCACCACCGACGCCGATGACTCCCAAGCCGGTGACTACTGGCAGAACGCCACCGCCAAGCAGAAGGGCAATGGAGACGGCTACGCCGACCGTTGGCTCCTGTTCGACGGCAAGAACATCGCATCCGAGAAGTTCGAGGTCGTGAAGCTGACCACGAACGTGACCGGAACCCCGAACATCCACACCAGCGAAAGCGAGCATTACGTCGATGTCACCAACGGCAACGATGTGAACGATAAGCTCACCATCACCGGTTATATGCTCAAGGACTACAAGGTCGCGTTCAAGCTGTACAAGCAAGCCGAGAATCAGACCGCCGACAAGGACACCGTCGTCAAGACCCTTGACCCGGTTGCCCTGACCGAAGCCCAGAAGACCCTCGACTCCGCTTCCGTACATCTGACCGACCCCGCCGACTACTACTGGCAGTGGGTGTTCACCAAGCCGGACGGTACCGCCTTCCAGCCTGACAACATCAACCCGGCAGTCTCCGACAAGCGCATCAAAGACGAATCCTTCCACGCAGTCCGCGTGACCACCAGCACCTACAAGTGGGCTTCCAAGAACGGTACCGTTCAGGATGTCGCACGACTCGAAGGCCACCTGCCTGAGAACGCGACGCTCACCTTCGAGATGCATGATTACGCAACCGGCAAGAAGGTCGCCTCCACCAAGTCCGCCACCCTCAAGGAACTGGGCTTCAACAAGTCCAGCATCGACCAGCAGTTGACCAGCCCGAGCCTCAAGGTTCCGGACGCAATCGACTACTACTGGGTTGAGGTTCTGAACCTGCCGAAGGATGACCAGAGCACTCCGTTGCACACCGGCAAGGACAAGGTCAAGAACGAGTCCTTCCGCTCCATCGAAGCGCAGCCCGATATCGCCACCGAACGTTACGTGGGAACCGTGGTCAAAGACCATGCCGACCTGACCAACGTGAAGTGGAGGCAGTCCGGTGACATCCGCGACGATTTGACCACGGGATTGGATGCACGCTGGTTCCTGTACAAGCAGGGCGACGGCGATGTGAAGACCGATAAGAAGATTTTCACCGGCGATTACAAGCATCTGACCAGCGGACAGACCGAAGCCTACGGCCCTGAGCAGAAGATGGACGAGGTGGGCGACTACTACTGGGTCATCGAAATCAGCGACCCGAGCACGAATCACAAGGTCGTCAAGCTGGGAACCCAGCGAGACCCGCGTGAATCGTTCCGCATCGTTGAGGCTTCCTCCGAAGCTCAGGTGGCACAGCAGGTCAACAAGCCGACCAAGGACACCGTGACCATCACCGGACATCCGGCGGAGGGCACTCTGGTCTCTTGGAACCTGTACAAGACCAATACTGCCGACGACGACGATTATCTGATTGACAAGACCGAGCAGCAGCAGGGCGAGGGCGAAGGCTCCGACGATACTGACTCCGATGCCGAACCTCAATCCGATAACGGCGAAGCCTCCGACAGCATGCTTGTCGCAAGCTATCAGACCCCGGCTGATGGTGCTCACCTCATCACCGCCGAGGAAGCCGCCGAAGCGTTGAAGAACGGCAAGGTGACAGTGGAAAGCCCCGAGTATACTCCGACCAAGGTTGGCGAATACTACTGGGTGTTCAGTCTGACCAGTCCGACGAAGAACCTCGCCGGTGACGGACAGCCGAACAAGCCGCAGAACGATAAGGACACCAGCCATCTGGAGTCCGAGGACTTCTTCACCGACCGCGCCCATGTGGCCGATGAGACCGTCCAGATTATCGACGCGACCACCAAGACCAAGCCGTTGGGACACGTCGGGGAGAAGTTCCATGACACCGTGCTCCTGCAAGGACGCGTGCCGGAAGGCTCTCAGGCGGACGCCACCCTCTACCGTCAGGTGGACGGCGACGATTCCAGCAAGGATGAGGAGGTTCTGACCACGAAGCGCACCACGCTCTCCGAAGGTCAGACGTTCGCGGACTTGGAGGATGTGACCGTCGATAAGGTTGGCGTGTACTACTGGCGTGAGCACGTGTACGTGCCGACCAAGCACACCACTTCGGACGACCACGACAAGAAGGTGGAGGTCGAGAAGACCCCGACCATCACCGGAAAGCCTCGCGTGAGCAACGAGACCGTCAGCGTGGTCAACGTGACCACCACCACCCACCGTCTGGAAGAATCCGGCACCAAGCTTCAGGACAAGGCGAAGATTGAAGGCAACGTCGTTGACGGCTCCTACATCATCTTCACCCTGTGGAAGCAGTCTGATGGCGACGACTCCAGCAAGGATGAGAAGGTGTTCACCAGCGACAAGGTGATGCTCAAGGCCGGTCAGAAGGAAGCCGACTCCCCGACCTACGAGGTCAAGGAGACCGGAACCTACTACTGGCGTGAAAGCATCTACAATCCGGTCGAGGACACCGACATTCCGCCGTGCGTCCCGCCGACCGGAAACACCGACGAAGACCATCCGTGCGACACTCCGGTTCACACCGAGAAGCCGCGCACGCCGGGTGAAACCACCGACGTGGTGAAGGTCACGACCAAGGCTCAGGCCAACGGCACCGCCACCAAGCCGGTCAAGGATACCGCCCTCATCGAAGGCAAGATTCCTAACGACGACTACGAACTGGTGTTCGAGCTGTGGAAGCAGAACGGCAACGATGTGAAGGACGACAAGAAGGTCGCTACCACCGACGCCGTGAACGTCCCGCAGAACGCGACCACGGTCGATTCGCCGGAAGTCACCCCGTCCGACGCCGGAACCTACTACTGGCGCGAGAAGCTGGGGGAGAAGTCCACCAAGCGGCTCGTCCACTACGGTGATGCCCGCGTTCCGGGCGAGACCGTAATCGTGGGCGAACTCGCCAAGACCGGTATCGCAAGCGGCTTCATCATTCCGCTCATCGGAATGCTTGCAGTGCTTGGACTGGGATTGGCGGTCGTTTCCGAAGGAAAGCGTCGCATCGCTTCCCTCTCGAACGGCGCTCATCTGTCCGGCTCCACGAAGTGACGGACTGAACCGGTAGGGGAGGGGCCGATAGGGTTCCTTCCCTACACCGCCTAGTTTGGGGAGGTGGGAGAGCATGACTCCCCATCTCCCCAAACTTTTCTTTGAAGGTCTTTAACATAGAAAGAAAAAATACGGAAAGAGGATACATGCGTAAACCTATCGCCCTGCTTGCGGCAGGTTCGATGATGCTCATGCCGCTATTGGGGGCAACGAGTGTCGTGCTGACACCCGTATCGGAGGCTTATGCCGAAACCGCCGATAGCACCGCAAGCGACTATCCGGAAGGTGTCACAGCCTATCTGGACGGTACACGGCTAGCGAGCTTCGACCCCTCCGGAAACGGAGATGTATATGACGCGACGGGACAGACTGTGGAACTGTCCGGTGTGCCCGACGATTGGACGGTGCAATGGAGAAGCATGGTCAATGGAATCACCAACAAGGATTCCATCATGTACATCCTGTCCAACGGTTCCACCACCTATCGTTACTGGTTCGATGGGGCTGACGGCGCGGTTCATACCGTCGAGGAGCTTCATGGCATGACAATCACTCTGAACGGTCAGGCTGTGGACGGTGACATTACCCAAGGATTCACCGTCCACGATGTGGCCGCCGGGGATATGAAAGGCTATGAGAACGCGCCATACGGCTGGGTGTTGGATGGTGATTCCGAGGATGACCATTACACGTATACGGCGCATCCGAATGATTCGGACACGCCAAGTGTCCAATATACGTTCTTGTACGACGATACCCGGCCCCATGACAGCATCAACTCGTTGAGGAATCTGAAAGCGTATCTGACTGTTGATGGCAGTGCGGTGAAAGGATTCGACTACACGCTCGCCAACACCGACACCCTCGCTATTCCAATGAACACCGACGTGCGTTTGGAAGGCGTGCCCGACGGTTGGAAAGTTGACTACAACAATCCTTCCACCGGAAAACTAAACCGCGTATACACGCTGACCGGCCCCTGCGGCGACACGTTCACCTACATCTTCCATCCGACTTCGGATTACGAAGGCTACTATTACATCGACCAGCTCCAATACGTCCGAGCATTCGCTGACGGGGAACTGGTGGACGGATTTGACTACAGGGGAGGCGCTTGGAGTTTCCCTGAAACCACCAAGAACGTCGAAATCGCCAACGTGCCCGACGATTGGAACACTCAACGTACCGTTAATGGCAACACCATCACCTACGTGGTATCCAGTCCGAACAATTCCGTCTCTGTCAACTACGTGTTCAACATCGCCAAACATCGGGCAAGTCTGGACGAATTATCGAATGTGAAAGCCATCGTCGGCGGCAACTATGTTTCCGGATTCAACCCGAAACAGTCCGGTATCTACGAGTATGAGGAAGGTCAGGGAATCGCCATCGTCAACGTGCCGTCCGGATGGACTCAGACCACGACCGACGGTGACGGATACAAGGTGTATACATTGACCAGTGGAGACCTTTCGGTATCCTACCGTTTCAACAAGCATGTGAAAACCTATTCGGTGGACGAGCTTGCCAAAGTGTCAGCCTCTACCGACGACGGCGTGGTTCAGGACTTCAAGCCGATGGAGTCCGGCGCCTACACCATTGGCGAGCATGCTACCGTGTGGATTACCGGCGTGCCCGACGGTTGGGATACCGAATCGTCCGACAATGACATGACCTACACGGTGACCAGTCCCGACGGGAAAATCAAAGTCGTCTACACGTTCAAACATGCGAAGCACCAGTATTCCGCTTCCGAATTGAAGAACGTCACCGCAAAACTGTCTAACGGAGACTACCTCAACGGCTTCGACCCGGTCTCCGGTGGTGAATTCACCGTACCGATGGGAACCAAGAACGTGACCATCGGCCATATTCCGAACGGGTGGAACCTCACCAAGAACAATGGACTGTCCTACACGCTGACCAGCAGTGACGGGGAAGTGGCCGTCTCCTATAAGTTCCATGCGAAGAACGGACATACGGTAGTCTTCGACACTGATGGAGGAACCACTGTCGAATCCCAAACCGTCGAGGATGGGGAAACTATCACACCACCCGACGACTATCCGTCCAAGACCGGCTACCGTTTCAAAGGCTGGTACAAGGATGGAGTCCCATACGATTTCACACAACCTGTCTATGATGATGCGGTAATCACAGCCAAGTGGACGGTAAACACTTACGAAGTGTATTTCGACGCCGGAGCCAGTGACGACTGGTATCCTATGCAGACCATCGCATATGGCGATAAGGTCGTCAAGCCGGTTGACCCGACTTTGGACGGTTACGATTTCGACGGATGGCTGTTGGATGGCAAGGCATACTCGTTCGACACTCCTGTCACCGCCGACATGACCTTGACCGCGTCTTGGAAGACCGCGCAGGTGAAGACGCATACGGTGACTTTCACCGGTACGGGCGATGATTTCACCCAAACCGTGGCGGATGGTTCCTCGGCCACCGTTCCAACGGTTCCCTCCAAGAAAGGCTACACGTTCGCCGGATGGTATTCCGGAGACTCCCTGTACGATTTCACCACGCCCGTCACGGATGATTTGACTATGGAAGCCCATTGGACGAAGAACACGTACACGGTCAGCTTCGACTCCAATGGCGGAAGCGACGTGGACTCCCAGCAGGTGGAATACAAGGATACGGCGTCCCAGCCGGACAATCCGACATTGGACGGCTACACGTTCCAAGGTTGGACTCTTGACGGCGACCCGTATGACTTCAACACTCCAGTCACCTCCAGCATCACGTTGAAGGCACTATGGTCTAAGAACACGCCAGTAGCCAAGAAACATACGGTCACATTCGACAGTGGCAAGGGAAGCAAGGTCGATAGCCAAACCGTCAAGGAAGGCGACCCCGTGTCCAAACCAGACAATCCAACCCGTGAAGGATACACGTTCAACGGTTGGCTGTTGGGCGGAGACCCGTATGATTTCACCACTCCCGTCATGCAGGATTTGACGTTGACGGCCTCTTGGACGAAGAACAAGAGCACGTACACCGTGAAGTTCGATTTGAACGGGGGAGATGGCAATATCGCAGACCAGAAGGTCAAGGAAGGCTCCACCATCGACCGGCCAGACAATCCGACCCGTGAAGGATACACGTTCATGGGATGGCAGTATGAGGATTCCGACTGGAACTTCCTGAACACCGTTACATCCAACATGACATTGACGGCGCAATGGAAGCGCAACGAGGTCAAGAAGTATACGGTCACTTTCGACACTGCGAACGGCACCAGCATCGACCCGCAGACCATCAAGGATGGCGGCAAGGTTTCCACGCCGGACGACCCGACCCGTGAAGACTACGAGTTCAAGGGATGGACTCTGAACGGCGTTGACTACGATTTCACCGCTCCGGTGAAAGCCGACCTTGTTCTGACAGCCGTATGGACTCCCGTCAAGCCGAAGACCTACACCATCACGTTCGACACCGATGGAGGAACCGTAGTCCCCTCCCAGACGGTGAAGGACAAGGGAACGGCGACCGAACCTACCGTCCCAACCAAGACCGGTTACGAGTTCAAGGGTTGGCTGTTGGATGGGAAACCGTATGATTTCACCACGTCCGTCACCAAGGATGTGACATTGAAAGCCAAGTGGGAGAAGACGAAAGTCGAATCCTACACGGTGGCGTTCGATTCAGCGGACGGAAGTGAGGTGGCGTCCCAAACGGTCGAACAAGGCAAGACCGCCGTCAAACCTGACGACCCGACCCGTGAAGGCTACACATTCCTCGGCTGGTATGCGGGAGACGCCGCATACGATTGGAATACTCCGGTCACAGGCAACCTCATTCTGACCGCATACTGGCAGAAGGACGAGCAACCCCAGCCGAAGACCTACACGGTCACGTTCGACTATCAGAACGGCAGTCCCTCCGATGCTCGAACAGTGTCCGAGGGGAACACCGTCACCCCGCCGGAAAATCCGGTGCGAGACGGCTACGACTTCCAAGGATGGGTTGGTATCGACGGTTCCGAATTCAATTTCGAACAGCCGATTACCTCTGACACTCTGGTGAGCGCCAAGTGGAAGAAGCATGAAGACCCGAAGCCGGTCATGCACACCGTCACGTTCAACTCGAACGGAGGCACGAGCATCGACCCGCAGACGGTTCAGGACGGGTTGACCGTCCGCCGTCCGGCAGACCCGGTGAAGAACGATTACGTGTTCGACGGATGGTATCTTGACAACGACCAATATGATTTCAACAAGCCAGTCACCGGTGACATCACGCTGACCGCAATCTACCATCGCAAACCGATGCCACAGCCGAACACGTACACCGTGCGTTTCGACACCGGTGAGGGAAGCAAGGTTGACCCGCAGACCATCATTGAAGGCAAGACCGTCATCCGTCCGGCAGACCCGAGCATGGACGGTTACGACTTCCAAGGATGGCTGTTGGACGGCAAGGATTATGATTGGAACACTCCAATCACCGGCGACATGACTCTGACCGCATCGTGGAAGAAGCATGAGGAGCCGAAGCCCGTCACCCATACGGTCAGCTTCTACACCGATGGCGGGAACACGGTCGCACAGCAGACCGTGAACGACGGTGAGACCGTCACGGTACCGGATACGCCAACCAAGAACGGATACACGTTCTCAGGGTGGACGCTGAACGGCGAACCATACGATTTCAACCTTCCCGTCACAGCCGACATCACCTTGAAAGCCACATGGGTTGAAAACCAGAAGCCTCAGCCGAAACGCCACACGGTCACATTCGACACGACCGGAGGGTCTGAAATCGGCCAGCAGACCGTCGATGAGGGGGAGAAAGCCATCCAACCCGCAAACCCAACCCGTGAAGGATACGACTTCCAAGGCTGGTTGCTGAACGGACAAGCCTATGATTGGAGCACTCCAATCACTGGCGACATCACCCTCACCGCATCGTGGACTGAGAAAGCCCCGACCCTATTCACGGTCGCGTTCAATACGGGCGGCGCTTCCAACATCCCATCTCAAAAAGTCAAGGAAGGTGATAAGGCCGCACGTCCGACCGACCCGAAGCGTACCGGATACACTTTCACCGGATGGCAGTTGAACGGCAAGGACTATGATTGGAACACTCCAATCACCACGGATATCATTCTGACCGCCACATGGCAGAAGAACGAAACTCCGAAACCGGTCTTCTACACCGTCAAATTCGATACCGGCAACGGTTCGAAGATTGACCTGCAAACCATTCAACAGGGAGGAAAGGTCAAGAAGCCCGCAGACCCGACCCTGAACGGTTACAAGTTCGTCGGATGGCAGTTGGACGGCAAGGACTACGATTTCAACACTGCGGTATCCAAGGATATGACTTTGACCGCAGTGTGGGAAGCCAATACCCTGCCCCCGACCGTCAAGAAGCATACCGTGACAGTGACCTTGTATGACGGCAAGACCGAACGTTATGAGGTCAAGGATGGTGAGAAGCTGACACTTCCATCCAATCCAACCCGTGACGGATACGTGTTCGACGGTTTCATTGACAAGGACGGCAACGTCTACGACATGAGCAAGCCCGTGGTCAAAGACCTGACATTGACCTGCGTGTGGAAGAAGGCCAACGGCGTCTCCTCCGACAAGGACAAGGAGATTGCCGACGCATCCACCAATGGAACGGCTGATAATGGCGAACAGAATTCTGGCTCCCAGAATCCTCTAGCCAGCACTGGCGCTCCAATCTACGGAATGGTCATCGCGGCCATCATCGCCGGACTCGGCGGCATTGGAATACTGCTCGCCCGGCTATGTAGCCGAAACGAGTAACGCCTATATATAGCGAGGAAGCCTCCAGTCTTAAAAACTGGGAGCTTTCTCGGTTAAGGGTGTGTATGATTGTTTTGTTATTTTTTCTTTAGAAAGTTTTACTGTGTCTATCAATTCCCCGAAATGCCATGAACAGAATCAAGAAGACAACCGACATGTGACATACTCGGAGAGTATGTCTAATAGCGTCAACGTCGAAGCACGACGTGAGGCTTTGGAAGGGGAGTACATCTTCTCTTCTTCGTCTGTTGACGAACTGATGAGGTTTCTTGATAAAGATGATTAATTACGATTCCATTGGGGGTAGGGGCCTTCTCTTTCGTGTTTTCTGTCAAATCACGCCAATATCTGCTATACTGGGATAGTTCACAAATTCAATGGAAGGTTTAACACATGCCAACCCCAAGCACAACCCTCGAAGGCCGACTCACCGACGACCCGCAACGCAACCAGCGCAACCCCAATCTGGTTGAATTCTCCATTGCGGAAGGCACTCGCTATCAGGATAAGAAGACCGGCGAGTGGAAAGACGGGCAGACGCTTTTCGCACGATGCAAAGTGTGGGATACCGCGCTCGGCAACAACATCATGAACACACTCCGTAAAGGCATGGACGTGGTGGCGTTGGCCGACGTGAAGCAGAACAGTTGGACTGACCAGCAGACCGGACAGAAGCGTTCGATGGTGGAATTCACAGTCACCAACATCGGTGTCGGACTCCGTCACGCGACCGCGCAGGTCATGCCGAATCCGAAACGCAACGGCGGATACGACGGCGGCAACCGTACCAACACCCAGCAGAACAATGGTCAGATGTTCCAAAATCCGAACAATTATGGTGCCGACAATTTCCAGCCAGCCGCATCCGACGACCCGTGGGGTGCTCCGATGGGCAATCCGGCACCGGTGTCGCAGAACGACGAGCCGGAATTCTAGTCTCTAAAAGCGCGGGGTCATGCGTTTTAAGCATAGACCCCGCGTTCTTTTTGGTTTAATCAGAAGGGGATAAAATAATGGTCAAACCCGGTCGCAAACCCATGGATGTTGCCGGTCAACGTTTCGGGAAACTCACGGTGGAAAAGTATGTTCCCAATACTAAAAAAGGTTCCTATTGGTTATGTTCTTGCGATTGCGGCAATAACGTCGTCGTATCTTTAGGTAATCTGAAAAAAGGCAATACAAAAAGCTGTGGGTGTCTTTCTAAAAAAGGAAAACCTTACGGGGAACGGCCACGGGGAAAACGTAACGAGCTTTCGTCCACTTCTAAGGGGAGACGCCGGAGAGCAGATGAGTTGTGCGGAAAACAATTCGGACGTTTGACCGTATTAAGTTTTCAAGGTGTCAATAAGAACCATCACTCCGTCTACTTATGCCGGTGCTCTTGCGGGAAAACAGTCTCAGTAGTTAGAAATGCCCTAACTACGGGGAACACTAGAAGTTGCGGGTGTTTTGAAGTTCAAAGGACTCGGGAAACCCGACTTAAACATGGTGACGCTTCTGAAAATTCTCCGTATGTTAAGCTTTTTCACTCGTGGAAACTGATGCTTGACCGTTGTAGCAATCCCCGTAACGTTTCTTATTCTCATTACGGGAAAAGAGGTGTTCAGGTCTGCGATGAATGGAAGGAATGGGGAATCTTCAAAAAATGGGCTATTGACAATGGGTGGAAAGCGAACGCTGGATTATCCCTCGACAGAATAGATGTTGACGGAAACTATGAACCGGATAATTGCAGGTGGACGGATGCCAAGACGCAGTCTAATAATAAAAGGAAAAGCATACGAGTCGTATATGGTGACAAACGTATTTCATTGTATGATTGGGCGAGAATAAAGGGAATTTCTTTAGAAGAAGCAAAAGGAATGTTCTCCCCAAATATATTGGAGAACCCACCTCAACTATTAGAAGAAAAGGACGACAACGTGGAAAAGAAAAAAATCACAAAGATTTCCGACGGAATGAAAATCGGGTATTTAACCGTACTTCGACCCAATGGGAAAGACAGGTACGGTCATGTCGTCTATCTTTGTCGTTGCGTGTGTGGCAGGGAGAAAAATGTTCTGGTTTCCAATCTAAGGAATGGTAGTGTCAAAAGCTGTGGGTGCATGAGAAAACAGCTCATATCCAAAGCTAGGACAAAACACGGGGATAGTATTAAAAGCTCTCCATATTATCGGTTGTATAGGGTTTGGGACGATATGATTCACCAGCGTCGGATTGAATCATATGAGGAACGGGAACTTATTCCCGTTTGCAAAGACTGGTCTGTATGGGCGTCTTTTAAGGAATGGTCTTTAGCCAATGGGTATTCGAAGGATAAAAAGTTAACGAGAATTTCATATCGTAAAGGCTACGAACCGGATAATTGCGTTTGGCGTTCTGAGGGTGAGTATGTTTTGCATAAGTTTTAATCAAAGATTGGAAACATTTTATGTATGGTTCTTTAGTTGACGCCGATAGCAGCGATTATGTCAGAAAAGAAATATGGGCAGTCCCCGTCCATAAAAAATCCAAGCAGATAAGAGGATACTAAATGCGCGTGCAACATTACAATCCAAATCCCGTCCCCCAACCGAAAGATGCCTACGAATGGCGCGCTTTCCTGTTCAGCCACTTGGATAAGCCAGTACCATTGAATTGGAACAGCAACTCCCAACATCAAAGGAAAAACAAGTGGCGTCGATAAAAGTATTCATGGGAAACACGATATATCCGGTGGAAATATATAAAGGCCAGCATATAAGCTTCTACTATCTTCCAGCCGGTGAGCATACCGCGCCCGGTCGTGAGGAACAGGTTCAGAAAGCCACTTTGGAGAATGAGTCCGGCAGAACCATCAATGTGACTTGGGAGGCTGTCGGCGGCTTGTTTAAGAACAAGATTGTGACCAAGCATGCTCCTCTACTTCGCCGTATGATGGGCGCTTCGGACACCTACCAGTTCGACAAGTGCATTGGTGGCCCGCAGTTCTTCTCCGCGCAGGAAGAAGCGGAGTGTTAAATTGGGTTCACCTGCACATAAAGCGGCTCCAACTAGAGTCATGCAACGTCGGCGTAGGCTGTTCCAACGGCGTATCGCGGTTTGTTTGTTGGCTGGAATGTTCGCCGCCGCCGGTACGTCTATGCTTGTGTTGAAGCCAACTCCCAGCGCTTACGCTGAGGCTAAGCCGTTTGATACGAGTACCGCTACTACTCGAAGCACGTTGACTGAAACCAGTGCGGCGTCCCGTAGCGCGTCCCGTGAAGAGTTGAAGGATTATAAGGCCACGAGCAATGATGGAAGTTGGAGCATGTCTGACTCCGATGGTGTGACCGGCGAACTGACTGCTATCAGTGCGGATAATCCGGTGGTTAAATCGTTGATTAACGGTCGTGACGAGGGGCAGACTCCTGACGGTTTCAATCCGAATCATGCGACCGGAGACACGGGTAACGCCTACGAGTTTTCGCAATGCACTTGGTGGGCTTACGTGCGCCGCCACCAGTTGGGATTGCCCGCTGGCTCCCACATGGGTAATGGTGCCGACTGGGCGAACACGGCCCGTAAACTCGGATATTGGGTTGACAACACTCCCCGTGTCGGTGATGTGATTTGCTTCCAACGTGGACAATACGATTCAGACCCCACGTATGGTCATGTGGGGATTGTCGAAAACGTTGTCGCGGATGGTTCCATCACCACGTCCGAATGCGGTAGCGCATACAATGGCAAACCGTTCAGTCGCACTTTCACTGCGGAACAGGCGTCCCAACTGCAATTCATCCACTACTGACCGGAAGGACAACATTCCATCCAAAATGAAAATGGAAATAGGCAAACCACAGTCAGACGGTTCCGTTGTCGTCACAATGACTCCCCAAGGCGCGATAACAGGCCATGAGTTCGTGAAAGCCAGAGGTGGCACACCCTACCGGCTCGACACCGGCGGGGATGGAATCTTCGACCCATTCCAAGAAGACGGAAAGAACAGCAAAAGCCCATCGAAGAAATGATTTGCGGCACAGAAAGCCGCCAGAAGGGAAAGATGTAAACCATGTTGGATAAGAAAACAGCGCAGGAAATAAGCGAACTGTGCGTTGAGAAAATCGATTGGACGATAGTCGGCATTGAAGGTGGCACCGTAACCATCTTCACCGGCAAGGACAGGTATTACGCGTCCTACGGTACCGAAGGTAGTGACCCCATCACGGAGACGAGCAAGTCAAAGGAACCCGGCAACGCGAGGTGGTTTGAACGGGACGGAACCGTGTCCTCCGACCATCCGGTAATCTGCACGGTGAGCGTGCATGACGGGAAGGCTGAGACGGACGTTCGTCACATGCCGCCCATGTTCGATGAGGAAGCCTACGAAGCTGTTGCCAATATGGAACTTGATAGGAAATTCGTCCACGATGAAAGTGGAGAGGATTATTGGCCGGATTGGCCGAAGGACACCATCAAGGCATGGCAACAGTTCCGGGATGAGATTGAAGACATTCCGGAAGACTACAAATACGTTCTATTTGAGGTCGAGCCGAGCACGCAGAAACTTCTGTTCGCCTTGTCGGAAATCACCGGAATACACTATCTGTCTGAAATTCCACTCACCATCAAAGTACTGCCCGAGGATGCGAAACAAGTCCGATTCAGCATTCCCGAAAGCGAAGCAAAAATGTGGTGGGATGTTCGCGCCCGCAGTTGGGATAGCCGTTTCATCATATGTACCCACCAGTGGCCGTTCCACAAGAAAGGACAATTGACGTACACCATCATCGACCGGAAGCGTAACGTTCGCGGCGCATGCACCTATCTGGGTGGCGGGGCGAGCAAGGACGGCACGTATACGGACGCGGAATGCGCGGAACTCATCAGCCGACTATCCGACCCGAAGGACGAAACCCAAGTCAGCTACCGCAACTACGTGCCCTTGCGACTCGTGGAATACCGTTAAAAGAAAGGAGCCGAATATGGGAACCGACATCACCGTAACCCAATTGGGCAGTCCCGCCGACCCCACCTATCTCGTCCGCCGTGGCGACGAATTCTGGAGCGAATGGCATTTAAGCCGTTCCGAAGCCCAACGATTGGCCTCTGAACTAAGGAGCATGGGACTTTGAGGTTGAGCAATAGAAACAGCATTCACTCCCTCATGCTCGTGCTTTCACTGTGCGCGGACTGTCTGATGGCATTGCCCGCCACTGCGATGGCATACCCTCCATCAAACAACACCGTCTACTCCGTTCGTTCGTTCCCCGCTACCACGACCACGCGCCGAGACCTGACCCGCGAAAGCGTCAGCACCGACGTACAGTCGGACAGCGATTGGGGTGGTATCGAAAACCTAATTGTCCCGCAGACGAAATCCCAAGCCGAGAAAGACGCCGAAACGAAAGCCCAACAGGAAGAGGAGACCCGCAAACAGGCACAGGAACAGGCGGCACGACAAGCCCAAACGCAAGCCGCCCAAAAGGAAGAAGCAAATAGAAGCGCGGAACGAACCGTCATCACTCCCCCAGCATCCAAAACCGGACAAGCCGTGGCAGAATATGCGATGCAGTTCAGCGGATACCCATACGTGTACGGCGGCAACCAGCCGACGGGCTGGGATTGTTCCGGCTTCGTCCAATACGTGTTCGCGCAATTCGGTGTCAATCTCCCCCACCAGTCAGGCAGTCAAATGAGCGTCGGTTCGCCCGTGGCATCATTGGCGGAAGCCCAACCGGGTGATATTCTCGCCAACGGTTCGCACGCCGCCATCTACATTGGCAACGGCATGGTCATGAACGCCATGAGTCCAAGCCAAGGCACTGGAGTCGCACCGGTCAGCATGGTCATGTATGGAAGCTACGCAATCAGACGAGTGGTTTGATTCTTTTGTTGGCTGGCATCTTCGACGCATTCTTCTGTAATCCGCCGGATGCCAGCCAACGTTTTAGTCGGGGAATCATCCACCCAACTGAGGCCGGGGGATTCTTCGACAGTACCAACGTATTCTCCGTCCTCTTCCGACCATTCAACCTTGTACGTGTAACCGTGTTCGACGTTTTTGCTCACGCGTTTTCATCCAATTCCTACATAAAATACCCTAATCTAGAAGATAACAACCCTCCAAAATTGAAAGGCTCCCCAAATTGACCGACCCAAACTACAATCCGCAACAATACCCGAACACGGAACAAAACCGACAACAGTATCAGCAACCCCAATACGGTCAAACACAACAACAGACTTACCAGCAACCGCAGTATACGCAACCGCAAACCAACCCGTATGCCGCTAATCAGCAGTATGCGCAGACCCCTCAATACGGTCAACCCCAATATCAGCAACCGCAGTATGCGCAATACCAGTATGGTCAACAACCGTATGTGAATCCGCAGCCCGCCGACACGGGGTCGTTCGGATGGGCGGTATTGGGATTCTTCTTCCCTATCGTCGGCCTCATCCTCTTCCTCGTCTGGAAGTCGGAGAAGCCAGTCAGCGCGAAACAGGCAGGAATGGGAGCGTTAGCATCAGTCATCTCCACCGTGGTTCTATGGATTCTGCTCATAGTGTTCGCCGCAATGATTGGAAGCGCCGTAACATATTGAGCCTGACAGCCCGCCCAATTTTTTTAATAAAAAACCTGCTATCCAGTAATAACAACCTTGCTGTACTTTATGGTGAATGTTGGAAGCTGACAGTCGGTTTCCACCCAAAACGAGGCTAAAGGATTGGGATGAAGGAAAATTTCATTCCAATCCTTTCCCTACCCCCTACAAGCAAGGAGATAATCCAATGACCATGCCGCAACAGCCGCAAGTCAACGTGAATATCAGCCAGCCGCCACTGCCGCCACAGCAGCCCCCAGTCCGGCAGAGCAATCTCCGAACCAAACGCAGCCTACTCAAATACGTGCTCCTCGGCCTCATCACATTAGGCATCTACGACATCTGGCAGATGAGCGAAGTCGGTGAAACCCTGAACCTCATCGCCACGCGACGTGACGGCAAACGCACAATGCATTATTGCCTCATGTTCTTCCTCGTCGGCTGGCTGACCCTTGGCGTCGGCTGGCTTGTCTGGTATCACAAGCTCAGCTCTCGTATCGGCACAGAACAGGCCGCTCGTGGACTGCCGGTCACGGTCACTGCCGCAACCTACTGGCTGTGGAACATTCTCGGCTCTCTCATCATCGTCGGCCCATTCATTTACACATACAAGCTTCTGCACGCCATGAACGACCTGTGCGCCGACTACAACGCGCGAGGCTGATACATACTAAACTGGATTTGTCCACATAAGCAGAAAGAAAAACGATGGCATCATTCATCATTGGACTTTTAGTCGGAGTGTTCATCGGCATGACTGTCATGAGCATGTGCGTAATTTCGAAGCAATCCGACAACAAGCGTATCATCGACACCCACGCCGACAGTACGGAGGATTCCATTCCCATGGGGAAGGATTAAGCATGTCCTGCTTGCGGAAAAACATCGGACAAGGCATCCGACTGGCCATCCCCAGCATCCTCGTATTGTCGCTTCTGACCGTCGGCACGCCCGCATCCGCGAATCCGGCCACAGGAAGCATCCCCGTCGGACAGTCAGCCACACAAGTGTTGGACACGCTCACCGTCGGAGTGAAATCCAATGCGTCTTCCGACCGCAAGTCCCACCAGTGGAACAAGGTCGTTGGCAAAACCGGCAATTACACGACCCGCGATTTGGTGTTGGAACGCGACATAGATAACGTGACCTACACGAGTCGCGGCAACGTGAACACCGGCATCCTACTGGAACCATACACGGGTAAAACCATCCACTTCCAACGAGGCCAGTCAAACAAGACCGAAGGTGGAAGCGCGTCCAACCGTGACGGCGGCATCCAAATCGACCATGTGGTCGCCTATGCGGAAGCGTATCGTTCCGGCTTGGACAAGCTCGACTTCGCCCAGCGAGACGCCTACTACAACGACCCGGACGTTCTGCTCGCATCCCAAGCGGAAGCTAACAATGTGAAAAAGGACGGCACCATAGCCGAATGGGAGCCATCCAATCAAGCCTTCCAATGCGATTATGCGAGTCTGCAAATCGGCATCAAAGCCAAGTATGGGCTGATGGTAGACCAGAAGGAGCATGATAAGCTTGCACAAGTATTGGCTTCCTGTCCGGCTGAAACCATTATTTCCACCAGTCAAGTGAAACAACGGTTGACCGGTGGAACATCCGGTTCGAACACTACCGGCAATTTCGATAACAATACGAACGGAAGTAATAATCAGAGCAACCAGCCCAACGGTTCCACCAGTGGTAAAAACAATTCGCATACGACGAACAAACACCACACCACCAGTACCAAGAAGAACTGGGTCAAGAACCTATTCAACGGACTTCTAAAACGATTCTTCTAGAACAGCCGTAAACACAAGTAGTCCCCGCCATTCACTTTCGGATGGTGGGGCTACTCATATATCAGTTATGTTCTTCGTCCCATTTGTCCAACGTTTCCAACAGGTTAGGCAAGCCGAAATAGTCGTATGATTGCCCGTATTGTTTCCCACCTTTGGTCTCATATATAATGGTCATCATTTCCGGGTCATCACCGCAGGTTTCGCAGACGGCTTGGCAGAAGGGCATGTAGTCATAGTCGGTTACTTTGACAGGTTCGTTTTCGCTTCCGTCGAATAGTTCGGGGGATTTGGTTTGAAGTACCCGCATGAGTAGTTGTTTTGTTGTTGCCATTCTTTTAATTGTAGAGCATGATTTTTCGCATTTTTTTACTCATGTTATACTGAATGCGTTCACACGCCCTATCAAAAGGAGCAAAAATGAAAAAGCCAAAAACCCCAATCTACAATCCCGAAGACCTGAAAGCACTCTTATTAGGAGAATGCCCCTACTGTGGCGGAAAAGCGACCGTCACGCTAAACCAGAAGAAGGAATACACCTCATTGCGTGACTATCCCGCAGGATTTTTCATCTACGGGTGCGATGTGAAATGCGTGAACGGATGCGACCTAGCCCACTTCTACATTCCATGTGACGGAGACGAATGCCTACTCCTGAACGAAGCCCTCGACGCCTACCGTAAGGATTGGAAGCATATGTGCGATATGGTGAAGAATCCAAGTCCTTGCGGAATATGCGACGTCAAACCGAAGTGGACTGTCACATCTGATTCCGCTCGTATCAAATGCCCCAAATGCGGTAGAAGTTTCCAAGACGATTACAAGTACTACCATTTAGGCGATTTGATATTGAAGTGGGAGAAAGACCAGCGGGAACGGTCGAAAGCAAAAGAGGCGGAGGCCAAACTGAACAATTGGGCCTTATCAGAATGAGTGGAGCATATCATGCAAGAACATTGGTTTAAAACACAGCGCCGGGCATCGTCTGTCCTTCAATGGGCCATGGACATGAGCTAGAACGGGTTTCCTACAGAAGAGGATAATCCACTCTATCTTGAGGGTTGCCGGGGCGCATTAGTCGACATTACGACGAAAGCCCATGAACTGGCCGACAGAGAGGATTGGTTCACGGACAGGGGCGATTATAGTCCCTACATGAAAATGACGTGGTGGCTTGAGCCTGAGAAACGGTATGAGGCTCAAGAAGGCCATTCGGACGCATACAGAGAAGGCTATCTGGCCGTAATCGACAAATGCGTCGAATACTGCCATATCGTGCTTGACGGCGACATGTACTCCCTGCGGCTTAAAACACTTCAAGACCATGTGAACTATCTGACCGCCTTAATCGACTGGGATACCCGTTGGATTGAGGTCGGATATTCAAAACAGGTGGAGAAACTTGTCGAAGCCGAAGACTTCATTCATGCGTCAAGCCTGAAATTGAAACGGGATAGGTTAAAAGCTTCCATAGAGTAAGAACATCAGTCCACAACAAGCCTGAAAAACGAAGGTTGATAGCGTGAAACCCCAATGATTCCAACGGTTTCGACACGCATACAGGTTTGACCAAACAGCTGTATCCCGTATACTTGATGTTGCGTTCAGCCGGTGGGTTGAACGCCTCATAATTTGGCAACTAAGTTCAAAAAGACTTTTGGTCTTTTTCTCCTTTTGGTCTGGCTTTTTATGTGTGGACATTCGAAGGCCCCGCCACTGTGCGGGGTCTTCGTTTAACTAAAATCGGTCAGAACGGGTTGCCGTCCGGCTTGCCGCTGGTCTTGGTCGGCTGAGTCGGGGACTCCAGCATCGGAACCCCGCCAATAGCGCGTTGCTTCGATTCCAACGACTTCCGGCACGGATACACCTTCAGCCCCTCATCGACGGCCTCTACATGCAGTTCCGGCCAATTCTGCCGAACCATTTCCAACGCTTTCTTGAAACGTTCCTTGAATCTGCGGAGTGGAGTGTTCGACGCGTCGAACTGTATTTGCAATCCGTTCCAAGGTATGAGAACCGGTTTAGAGATGTAATATGTTCTGCGGGCGAGCCACTGGTAGATGTCCAACGCTCTGGATGATTTCCCGAGATTCATCACTATCTCTCGGTTTAAAGGAACGGGATTCTCGTTGAGGATTCCCCACATAAGTTCGGAGAATCGAATATACGAACCTTCCTTGTATTCGTCGGAATTTCTGTCGAAGCAGATGTGAGTGCGGTCGGCCACCAGAACATTGATGGCATCATGGACAGTTCTGCCCTGTTCGTCCTTGAACCAATTGGTCACTTGAAAGACAGTGCTCCCCAGATTCTCCAACATGCGGGTCACCTGCTCCCGTTGTCCATTGGCCGCGATTCCCGTGTTCTTGCAGAACGAATTAAATGTTTCGTCCAAATGGATTGTCCTGTTTTCGAAATCAACCATCGGGGACACCTCTTTTATGAGGGTTTGGGCATACAGAAGGAATAGACGGGGGATTTTTCCGTAAGCCCACTGCCCTTTCCTCGGGGTCGTCGTTATGGACACGATTCCGTTGCTCCGGTTCAGATAAGGTACATCAGGCTCCTCCACTGGAAGCAGGGAGACCACTGATGAGAGGGTGGCCGCATAGGTTATTGTCTTCTTGCTGGGGTTGATGATATCCTTGTTCATGTTATCGGGATTCCTTTACTGTTGACCGATACTAACCTCATCTCGGTGCATACGGGATGAGGTTTTTATTTTTTATCCTAATGGGTTTTTGGAATATTTTTTTATAAATCAGATTTTTCTGTTCACATTCTCAGTCAAGAGTCTTACATTCTCGGGCAGAAGTCTTACATTCTCGGGCAGAAGTCTTACATTCTCAGGCAGAAGTCTTACATTCTCAGGCACTTGGATGCTCTAATCCCTTGTGGGAGTAGGTCTAAGAGCACTGGCAATAGTATACAATAGATACAATAGTATACATAAGTATTTGTGGTACCGAATTTCTAAATGCTCTAAAAAACGAAAAATCGTTTGATTCAAAAAACATGGAATGATTTTTTACGATTTTTCTCCGACGTGTCTCAATGCTTTCGAAACCAGATACTTCATATGCTATAGTGGAATAGTTTACACAAGAAAAAGAGCTTTTCGCCAAACCATAAAAAACGGTTTCGCTCAAAGTCCTCACCCCAAAAAACCAGCTAAACTGGATATGTCCGCAACGAACTAAAACTGTCAAAGGAACGAAAGCATGGAAAACGGCTCCCCGAACAGGCTGCCCGACTGGACTGAAATCATCGACGGGAAACCCCCAAAACCCGACAATGGTCACAACCATGTAGGCAGACACAGCAAAGGAAGCCACGCCCGACACGGAAGCCAACCAGCCAACACAACGTCCACCGGCGAACATGTCCTCCAATGCTCCATCGGAATCATATTCACCATCGTCATCATCCTCATCGCCCAAATCGGTTGGATGTTCTTCGGACATGACTTGGATTCCATCCACACTCAGGTCGCAAACTCGAAAAGGGTCAGCCTGAACCAGAACATCGACTTGGATACGACCCGCATAGCCAAACCACAGTCGGGCGAAGTGCCGGTAGATGGCACGCCCACCCACACGCAGGTAATCGGATGGATGTACATTCCGAAAATCGAATCCGGTTGGAAGCGTGCAATCCAACAGGGCACCGACCAAATCGTGTTGGACAATCAGGGCATAGGCCATTACGAGCAGACCGTCATGCCCGGTGCCGTAGGCAACAGCGCCTATGCCGGGCATCGCACCGGCGGCGACTTGGGTTACATCGACCGGTTGCAGACGGGTGACGCCATCGTCATCCAAACTGCCGAACACTGGTACGTGTACAAGATGACCGAAGGTTGGGTCACTACTCCAACCGACGTGAGCGTGTTGAACAATGACGGCGCGAACCCGGACTCCCGCGAATTGACGTTGACCACCTGCCATCCTATGAGCGTATGGGCAGACCAGAGCATCAAACACAGGTATATCGTCCGAGCGCAACTCTCCTATTGGGCGAACGTTTCCGACGGTATTCCGGCTGAGTTGAGCACCGCCAACGGGAACGTCGTCCAGAAGGCCGGATACAAGTGGCAGAAGACCGTCCGAACCGTCAGCGCCTACGCTCCCGCGAGCATGATGTTCGCCGTGATTCTGCTTGTCGCGTGGATGGTCATGAACGGACTGTGCTGGCTGTTGTGGCGTGGGGAGCGGGAACGCAAGCCGGTGTCTTGGAACGTGCTCGTATTGTCTTGGCGTCTGCAACAGGGCGTCCTGCCGTTGCGCCTGTTGAACATGCTGTTGTTCTGGGGTGGTTTGGTTCTGCTGTTCTGGTGGTCTGTCAGCCCGCATTTCGACAGTTGGTTCCCGTTCCTGCAATCGGTGGGACTGCCGAACGTCACGTTCTGACCCATTCCCTGAAACATATTTTCCGCAAAAACTAGGAGGTAGCCGTCATGCGGCAAACATATCTGACCAGCGACAATCCGACCGTGGTGAACCGACTGCGCAAGGACTGCCGCGAATACGCGCGTCAACGCGAACTGGAGGAATGGTTCGAAAACATCCACCATGTCCGTCTGGCGTGGAAGGAGGACGCGGATGGCAAGCGAACCGTCGAAGGAGTTGAAGCCGTCATGTCCAAGGAGACCCTGACCATCCAAGGCAAAGGCGATTTGAAAGGCTACTGGCTCATGCCCATGAACGGCATATACAAGCCATGCAAGAACAATGTTGAAGTATGGAGGATGCTCCGCCAATTCGAATGGCGTCCCGACCCTCTGCCGGGCATCGTCAGCTCATACACGTATACGCCATACGTGGACATGTTTATCGAAGACGACAAAGCATATCTTTCCATGCCGGTGGAAAGCTGGGATGACTCTTTGTGGCATAAGAGCACGAAGGGAACATTCCGTAAGGCCAAGGAACGTTTCAACGACGGCACTTCGGGAGATGATCGGTGATGCTTCATGTCTTGACGTTTATGGTGGTGGCGTTCTCCTCGGTGACGCTGCTGTTGTCGTTCCTGTTCTTCCTCTCTGTCCAACATCCCCACCTGTTGGGACGTAAGGTCGCAAGATGTGTCCGAGTTGGATGTGTGGGATTCTCCATTATGACAGCCGTCGTGGAGTTCCTTCGGTGCTTCCGGTTCGGTAGCGTAAGCTCCGGCATGTGCGGACTTATTTGGATTGTCACCGCGTTAATCTGGCTGTTTCTTATCCGCTGGAATGATAAGCCCGACGGTTTGGACGGTTCCGACTTGGAAGGCTCGTTGGAATGAGCGAGCAGGGTGTCTTCGACGTGTTGACGGCTCTGTACGTGGTTGCGTTCTTCCTGTTCGTCGTTGGGACGATAGTCTGGACGGGGAACAGAAGACGCGCCCGCAAACATCCCGGCAAAGGGTATGCTCCCCGATGGATTCGCTTGGGGACGATAGTATGCTCACTGTTGGTCGCCTTGTTGGAAATCTGCCTGTTCATAGGCAAATGGGGTTTCCTTGACGGACTGTCATGCGTATTGTGGATTGTGGTGTCGGCATTGTGGATTGCCGAATATCGGTTGGAAAGAAGCCGAGAAAGGAAAGACGGCTGAATGCTTCCGTTCCGTAGATTCAAACGTGACGCGTATATGCTCGACCAGTGTGTGACCATGGTTGAGGATACGGTTCACGAGATTGGCGAATACGTGAACAAGGATGAGGATATGACCGATTCCATGACTCAGACGCTCTTTCACCTGTTGGATGTGTATAACGACTTGTTGGACGTGTTGGACGATGACGAACTGACTGTGAATCCTCGATTGCATTTCCGACAGTATCCGCGTGTTCGCGGGTATATTCGCGACTCCTGCAACCGTTGCCAGTCGGCGGTGGAACAGTTGACGCAACTGGTGGACATGCAGGATGAGTTGAACGATATCGAATGCTATGCGAACGGTGAATTGGATTTCGGTGGTGATTTCTGAAACAAAATCACCGATGTTATACTGAGATTGTTCACATAAAAAGTTTTGGAGGAAGGAAGACGATATGGGCGCATCATGCGTCATCGCCATGAGAAACGGCGAAGACTTGTACCGTTGGATATTCAGCCCTTACGACGGGAATATCCAATCCGTGGGACGTATGCTTTTCGACCATTACGACACTAGGGAGAAAGTGGAACGATTGCTGGATAACGGCGACATCGACCTGCTTGCTCCCACCGTCGAGGAATGCGAGCCGTTAAGCGAACGAAGCCCCTACTATTCCGGCGGGCAAGGCTCCAAGGACGAACTTCCGATGTTCGGTGAACTGCACACGTACATCTGGCGTGACGGATACGGGTGGGGTTGCAAACCTATGCTGTGGGAGGCTGTAATGCCCTTGAATCTGTTGCTGGGTGTGGAGAACCCTTGGGTCTGACAGCCAGATTATGCTATAGTGGGCATGTTCACATATTTTGAAAGGCCAAAAAACATGCTCAATTTCGAATCCGTCAACTGTGACGGCAAGCACATCAATTGGGAGTTCAACACACTAGAGGAAGTCCACCGACTGTTCTGGTCGGAAGACTGTCCTCTCCCCTCCAACGACGACCTAATCGTCCACGCCGAACTAGACGGCAAACCACTGCCAAAATGTATAGCGTTCCTCGACCTTTTACGCATGCTCGGATTGGACGAGGAACAATATCCGCCCGAAAAGGGGAAACCCCATAAGCTTATCGCCATCGACTTGGACAACACTCTCGTAGACTATACGACAGCGTTCAAGGATTGCATCAGCCAATTACAGAAGAAACCGTTCAACGCTCCCGAACCAACCGACTACGGTTTCGCCTGTGAAGGCTGGTTCGAAACCCATGCGGAATTCCGTGAATGGCATCATTGGTCGGTGAACGCGGGACTCTATTTACGTGAACACATGTATCCACATGCTATGGAAGCGTTGGCGAAGCTAATCGGCATGTCGGAAGACAATCAGCTCCTATTCGTCACCTCCCGTGACGACGACCGTGATGATACACGCCGATGGATGATAGCCATGAATTTCGACACAAGCCAGAATCATAACTTATGTCCACGTCGTAATCTGGACGACCTGCGACATACAGAAGGTGACGCCGTATTCGCCTCGGACATCAGGCGAATGGCCGAAAAAGACTGGTATGAGAAAGACCCCATTACCAGCATCGGATACTCATACACGTCGTCACGTCGAGACATTCCATACTGTCATCTCAAGCAGAAGCACCTGCTCAAAGCCGACCTATATATTGAAGACAATCCCATAATGCTGGACACGCTCATGCGAGAAGGACTCCCCGTTTTGGCGAAACGCCATGGCTACAACATGAAACAGTGCGAACGGTTGAAACAATACGACAAGGGCGCAAGCTTCGACTCATGGAAGGAAGTGCCCGAACTTGCCGAACATATTCTCGGGAAGGAATAACCCTTGAACTTTTTGGAACGTCGTCAACGAACATTAGAACAAACTTACGAGAATGAGCGTCTAAATCTGGAACAGATTCGAGCACGAGTACGGTCAATACGTGAGCGAATGTTCGCCAAAAGTTCCACAGACCATACCGCGTCCCTCCTTTTGCTGAGAGAACTGTTGGAAGATGACGGACTATTGCAGGAGGAATGCACTGCCGACGACGTGAGACATTGGACTACCATTCCGACTGTTGGAGGAAACTGAAAAATGGTCGAACAGAATAAGAAACCGGTCATCAAGGCCGTGGCTTTTGAGGTGCGGCATGAGCCGGAAGATGAATACGATTTCGGATATTCCGAAACCCGTTATCGACTGGTCAACATGGATACCGGCGAAATCGTGGATGACGCGCAAGGCTACGGATATAAGACCGCCGCCGGAGCACACCGGGCTTACGGGTATAAGAGCATGCCGAAGAGCAGGAAAAAGAAAATCGCTTCCGTCAAAAGTCGGGTACGACGTTTTCGGGAGGATAATCCGAAATTCGTGGATGATATGGAATATGGTATGTTGAACGCGTGCAAGGATGGTGTCGAATATACGTTCGATGATTTCAGGGAATTGTTGGATGAGGAGAAACCCGATTTGAAGGGGTTGACGCCGGAACAACTATTCAAATACATTTAAGAAAAGTCGTTCGTGGGCGACGGAAAAGACATTTGGCGTCGGAGTACCCAAGAGTGCCGACGTCAAATGTGTCTTCTAGGTGGAGGTGATGGTGGTGGATTATCTCGAACGTAGACAACAGGAGTTGTTGCGAAATTGCCAGTCAGAACGTTTGGACTTGCGGCAGATTCGAAGACGATTGCGCACCATGCGAGAAAACGTTCACGGCACATGGAATGTCCTCCAATGGTTCCGGTATGCGAAAGAGTCGTAGCCCGTCAGGAGAGAGAAGAAACAGGCTGAAAAACGTGTGCAGAAATGCGAGCAACTACTAAAAGACTTCGACCCTAACGTTCAGCGAGAATCCAACAAGAATGTTGGCTTGGGGTGCCGATTCCGTGGAATGGACAATAGTTTCTGCGGCAAGCCCACTGTGGAAGGAACCCGATGGTGCGCCGACCATATAGACCTTTGGTCTGAGAATGGGGAGCATACTGTATTGTATTGGCGGCGACTATATCTTCCGTACAGGAGGTGTCCTCTCAATCTGGGTCAGCCGATTCCCATGAGTTATACGGACGCGTGCAAGGCCGCGTACGAATCGTATATCCTCATACGGCACTGCTTGGAGGACGAAGGCCAACCATTGGACTCGTGTGATAATTTGGACAGCTGCATACGGTATGCGAATCGGCACGGACTTCTGCATGAGTTCTGCACTGAAGAGGACGCCCGACGTTGGTGTACGCCGCCATCCGAGAAAGATTGACACTCCAACTGGTTTTCTTTTGTTGTCGTTTTAGAGTACGGCGGGTGGACAATCGGAGTTCTCCCCTATGTTGCATAAACCTTCTACTCTTGTTATACTGGCAGTGTCCACATAAAGACGGGTCGAGTCAAACACGACACCCGTTTACACCAATCACAACCAGAAGGAACCATCAGCATTGGGTATCGAAATCTACGAACAGGACAAGTATGCAACCCACGTCGTCACCAGCAAAGGTGAAATCAAATACGAGTGCAGTGCCCGCAACGTGGCCGAAGCCATCGTCGAAGAACACAACAAGCACAACAGTGGGGAGCCATGGCGTGTTGGTACCACCGTCACCTTGGTCAGCGCGAAGAACATCGCATGGCGTGCCGAAGCATCAATCGATTGGGATAAGGTCAAGACCGGCAAGAACGCTCCGGCCAAGTGCGTGAAGGTCACGGCTTCGGAAACCCAGACGAACTTGCAGGTAAGCAAGCCGAAGGTCAGTGCCACCTATCTGTTGTTCAACGGTGACAAGCCGGAAAACTACATGCGTTGGCATGCCACGGCGTCCGATAAGGATGTAGCCATGGTGTTGGCGAAACAGGCGGCTGTCAAGGCTTTGGAAGCCTATCTTGAGAAGATTGGCAAGACCGTCAAGACTCCGGCCAAGCCGACCGTAAAGCCGTCCGGGAAGGTTGCTAAATGAGCGACCGGAACAAAGCTGACGAGAATCCGGATGACGAGTATTTGTTGGACGCGCTTCGAGACTTAGACCCCACGCCAATCGAGGAGCTTATCGACAAGTCCAGCATGGACGACGGGTCGAAGAAACAGTTCCATGAATCACTGCGAGCGCATGATTCCGATGTGGCGCGGGAGCAGTCGGTGAAGATTGCCGTCGGTGAGGCGTTGTTGGAATTGGACAGGTTGCGTGAACGGTTGGATGAAATCAGCGCGTTGACCGTGTGGGATTCCAGTCGGGCGTTGTCCGATGCTATTCCTTCCGTCGAGGCAATCCGCGTCATCCTCAAGCAGATACGCGGCCATGACAATGGTTGTGTGGATTCCGGTTCTCGAATCCGTTATCGTCTGGTGTGTGATGTGGACGGTGGTATCCTGCCGTTGCTCGGTCAAATGTCGGACGGGGCTGATGGGTTGGTGTATCTGAAGAACGTGCTTGACGCTTGCAAGTCCGCCAATATCGAAGGGAACCCGCGCATCCAGTACGCGTATGCGACCGGTTGGAGGGACTTGAACTGAAATGTCCAAGTTCGACAAGACAGCCGTGTACGGGAGGGAGAATCCGTTCATTCCCTCCCCTGAGACCATGGACGCGTTGAAGGACGCGCTCATCGAGGAGGCTGACGAGCGTTCCGACATGCTTATCGGAATGACCACCGCGCCTGATGGGAGGAAGGTTCTTCGTCGTCAGAGCGCGGGGCGCAACACTGGATGGCGTTCCCTTATCGGATTGCGTTATCGTATCCAGACCAAGGAGGAGGCCGACGAACTCCGTTTGGATTATCGTCGTTTCTTCGAGGGGTACGTGGAGCGAACCGACAAGAGCGAGCGTCGTAACCTGTTGGATTTGGAGCATAAGACCGTGGACGGCGCGTACCGTTACACGGTGGAAGGCGTGGTGGCTGACTGTGAGGAGACGAGCGTATCGAACGGGTATGTGTCCCGCCTGTGTCTGATGTTTCCGCATGTGGTGAATTCGGATGGTTCTCAGACGCTTATCGACTCGCATATTTGGCTTGCCACGTTCGTGAAGAACACTGTTATCCGTCCCGACCGTATCGAGCCTCATAATGGTTCCGCCGACCGGCTGATGACGATTCGGTTGGGTGACACGTTGCGTGTGGACGCCGGATTGTGTGCGTATACGGATAAGCGTGGCCGTCACCGTTTCGGATTGGCGGATTGGACTCCGTTGGACTCGCATTTGAGGTATCTGCAACTCCGTTCGGATGGTACCACCACTCCGCGCGTGGTCAGCGAGCGCCTGTGTGGGCGTGAGTATGATATCTGCTGGTTGGAGAGGGATGGTAGGCCGGGTTTTCGTTCGGTGATGTTGGATGGGTTGAATGCTCGTGTGGAGGCGGGTTGGAGTTCGTATGATTGGCGTCATCGTCCGTTTCTGTCGGATGGGGATGGTTTTCCGTCCGTTTGTCTTGACCAGTATTTGACGCTTGACCCGTATAAGGGTGAGGCTCACGTGGTGTCCCGTTAGTCGGATTGAGAGGATTTTTGTGTTGAGGAATTGTCTTAAGAAAGGTTTCCGTCCGGTGGCCGTATTGACTGTGGCGGTTCTGATGTGTTCTCTAGGTGGATGTTCGGACAGTGAGTCGGGTTGGTTGGAAGGCCGAGCGTTCACCATGAACGCGTATAGCAACACCGGTGAGCTGACGTTGACGAGTCATGCCGAGAAAATCGGGTTGGACGGCAATGTGACCACCGACTCCCGTTACTACGGCATCGGCACCAATGGTTCGGTTTCCTCCGGTTCGACCGATTCCCTGTCTTCGGTCATTACCGTGACCCTTGACGGCAGGGAGTTGGACTCCTGCGGGGATACGCTCATCTTCACCGAAGATGGGTTGGAGCCGGTCAAGGATTTCGCCGCCGACGCTCTCAAATCTCAGGATACGGAGAAGACGACCGGTACCGGTTCGACGTCGCAATTGTTGAACCGGTATAAGGATTCGTTTGCCAAGAAGCATGTCGTGGTCATCAAAAGCCAAACGGGAATGCCGATTGAAGCGTTCAACGGCGACAGCATCAAATGGGATATAGACGACAATCTGCCCAAAACAACAAGACTCATGGTTGATGGTAAAACGATGTATATCCATCGGGCGAACTTTCAAATCATGGATAAGGATTCGTTGCAGTGAGCCACGATACCGAACCGGAGGGGGCCAAGTTGGTTAGCATCGTAGAGAGGGAAGCCGAGGAAGCGTATCCCACCCAATATTGGGACGATTCCGATATTAAGAAAACGTTCGAGGCCGATAGTGACGATTTGCAGGAAGCCTACGTGAACGGGCGTCTCCACCCCGCTTGCGGGGAGGAGATAGAAGCCGTGGCGAAATATCTCATGTGGTCGGACGAACTCCCGCGATGGAAGAAGACCTACGGGACGACACCCGACGAGGACTTCTTCTGGAAGCGGGCTGAAACGGTCGGCACACGCGACGGATACCTGACGTTAGCCAAGGAGCTTTTGGAAATCGCACGAAAGAAAATCGAGGAGGGACTAAGGTGATTCGACTGGCCGAGACACGGGAAAAACTCATCGCCGTCGATTTGGACGACACCTTCACCGACCATACGGGCGCGTTCCGCGAGGTATTGGCCCAGCTTGGCATCAACGTTCCCGACGGGTATACGAATCGTGTCCTTCCGGTGTTGGGGGCTTTTCTGGCCTACTAGACACAAACTATGCTATAGTGGACGTGTTCACACATAAAGGGCCTTCAGACAAAGGAAGAAGCAAACCATGGACACGTCCACCACCTTGGAGGAACAGATACAGGCTTTGATGGATTCGCTGGCCGACACCGCACTATCCGCCGCCGAGTCGCGCCATCAAAGTCAGGCCGGAGAAGCCCACCTGCTGTACGCGCTCTACCGGAACGACGGACTCGTAGGCTCGATGCTTCGAGGCTACGGGTTGGAATCCTCTGAAATTCGGCTCCTCATGTCCGATATTCCGAACCGTCCGTTGAAAATGGGAGAAGACCCGGTATTGTCTTCTTCCAGCCGTCACATATTGCACGATGCCCACGACGCGGTGGAAGTGTTGCGCCACGTGCAACGTGATAGTCATGTCGAACTCCTGCTCCGCGCCCATGGCATCGAACTGCCCGAACATCAACCCACTCGGGAGCAGGTCGAGGCGGCGTCAAGAACCGGCGTCAACCTAGCCCAGACCGTCAGCCCCAACCGTGGGCGTCAGGTCGGTGTGGATTATCTCTCCTACACTCGGCTCATGCTCGAAGCCGCGTTGAACTGAACGAAACCAGCCGAAAGGAATACCCATGGAAAACACTGAGATGAAAAACGGGGAGACGGACGCCGTGGATGCAATCATCGCATGGTTGGACGAGCGGATAGACAGGACGGAAAAGACCATGTCCGCCGGTGAGGACGATTTTTCATGGCTTGCCGACCGTGAATACCTGCAAGCCTACCGAAACGCCCGCTCACACATGACAGCCCTGCGCGGCACGGACGAATACACGGTGCGACATCTGGCCGAATGGTGCGGGATTCGTAAGAGGGAGGCGAAGAACAGTCTGCAACGACTGTTGGAATCAAACATCCCGTATGGAGATGATTCCATCACCTGCGCCGATTCGAGAAGGTTCGCCTACCAGACAATCATCGACCGTTGCGAAGAAGAAGACAAGGAGGTTCGGAAGTGACCAATACGACAATCAGCGACATCGTCCGGTACGCGGACAAGACCGCCCGCGAACGGAACGTGAAGTGGATGGACACGACCATCCTGCTCAAGGCCCTCATCTGGTCGGCCAGTGAAGCCTATCGCATTCTCCAACGTGGCGGACTGGGGTATTCGGAAGACAACCCCGACTATCTGACGAGATTCGACCGAGAGCTGGTGAGATTCGACAACGAACCGTTGGAGGAAGGCGAGAAGCCACGGTTCACTCCGGTCGCCTTACGGTTGGTCGAGCATGCGAACAGCCCACTCGCATTGTTGAGGGCGATGCAACACACCGACTGCGAGGGCAATCTGATTCTCAAAGAACATTGGATATGCCCCCCCGAACATGAGCCTTCGGACGAGCAGGTGGAGCGTGCCGCCGAAGCCGGATACTTCCTTTCCGCCCGCTCCTACTTCTCCTACGGAAACCTGAAACCATGGGACAAGGTGAAGCAAGCGTCCAAGGAGAAATGGCGGGAATGGGCGCGGCTCATGCTCGAAGCCACACTCAACGGAACGGAGGAAGCATGGTGAAGAATCTGGATTGGCTTATCGACAAGCTCTGGCGGGTCGCCGACTACACGGAGTTCGAAGGTCGGGCGGAAGACCCGACCCTGAAGGCAGTGGAAGGAATCGAACAGTGAACGTCAACGGCGTGGACATCGAATACCAGTTCGACGGCGCGCACGACGCGCGTCCCGCCGAACATACATTGCACGGCTTGGACGGGTTGAACCTGTCAGGCTTGGATTGGATGCGCCTGTCGCACGTATGCCGTCTCATGGCCGCACGCGACCGTAATCCGGAGCGGGCGTTCGTGCGCGTATCCGGTTGAACGGCGGACAGGCCGAACATGAGGCTCATCATGGACGTGCTTCAAGACGATGACGGTACGGCCAGCGTGCCACTGCCGCTCACATCCGACTATCTGCTGGTTGATTCCGCCGAATGCGATGACCGATGCCAATACGGGTGGTTGAGCGTGCTGGAACAGCTGCCCGAACATGTGGACTACGGTCGGTTGGACGAGACCGGCATGCGGGTCATGGACTGGCTGAACGGCATGGCGGACCCGTCACCGGAAATCTTCGAGGATTGGGAGGCCATCGGCCTTATACGGCAGAACGTCTATGAGGACGAGCCGACCGGACTGGCGGACCTATTGCGTTCCACCACCCGGACGGAGCGCGACGAATGCTTCGACATGTTGGAACAGATGGAAACAGGGAGGCCACTGTAATGAACGACTGGCTACGCGTCACAACCATTGGCGGCGGCGACTACGAATGCCGTATGACCATTCTGAAAACGGACGATACGACCATCACCGTCACTCGTCCTTGGCATCACCATTGGACGGACGGTTGGGATTGGAAGACCATCATTCGCCAATGGCTGTCCGACGTGCCGGAAACGTTCGAACCATACGACGGGTTGGCCGAATGGCTGCGCGACGCGGATGCGGAACGTATCGACTGCTGGCATTGCCTGAGTTGGCTCGCCAACCACCAGCGGTCAGCTGTTGAATCCTTGTCGGACGCGGAAAAGAAGCGGCTTGCGTCTAGATGGGCTTGCCGACGCGGTGGAGGACGTACGACGCTGGGTGATGCGGCTCGAAAAAAGAAAACGGCATCACGGACGAGGAACTAGGCGAATGGGTGGAACACAAAACAGTCAGACAACAGCGGCGAAATGAGGACGACAAGTGAGCGCACGGACCGAAACACTGGCCGAGGTCATCGACTGGCTCGGAGACGAGGCGGACAGGGAATGGGAGCGCGCCAAAGACGGCCTGAGCGACGGATACGGCGGGTTCGACGCCTACACGCGGGCAATCCAGCACTGTCAGGACATGATTGTCGAGGAGAAGGCTTCGAGCGGGGAACACGCGGAAATCGCCCTGTTGAAGCATTTGTCCGACACGTTCGATGAACGGCTCCGCAAGGCCGAACAGGCCAAGGACAGGGGAGCCGACTACACGTACCACGACGGCCAGTCGGACGCCTTCGGGTGGGCGGCGACCTACTGCCGACTCATGCTCGAACGGGAACGACGGCACGAAGGAAAGGAACGGAACGATGCATGATTTCTCGCAATGGCTCCAATCAGCGGGCGGTACGGATGATGTGTGCGTACTCCTTATCGTCGGGGCGATTTTATGTATAGCCGTCGTTTTTATGACTGAATCTGTCATTCCGATTCTGCTCGCGTTCGGATGCCTCTTCCTGTCCTTCGGCTTGTCCTCTCCAAGCCTTGAATCGGAAATCGAGCAAATCTGGGGATTGCAGGAGGTCTCGTCCGAATGCGACCTCCCCGACCACGACCTGCCGACCAAGAACATGAAATGCTACGTGACCAACGGAAAAGGACATAAGGAATTGGTCGAAATCCGCGTATCAAAGGACGGCACCAAACTCGGCCTGTACGACACGGACGGCAAGGCACTGAAACAGACGGGAAAGGAATAGTGCATTGAAGGACTTCACGAAATGGGCGGCCATGTGGGACGCCTACAACCGGATGGGCGAAGCCGTGTCCGGCAGTCCCGCAAGCATATGCCAAGGCATCGGCGTGACATTGATGATGGTCTTCGATTTCGTCGGGCTCATCGCAGTGGCCGTCATCGGCGGAGGGGGCGGCGACCCCGAGAAAAGCCCGTTCTTCCGCTTGACCACGGCGATAGCCGTCATAGGCGGTGTGCTGGCGCTCGCATCGTTCGTCATGCCATCCCACAACGACGCCCATGTATCCGAACCACCCACATTGACCGAGCAAATCGAGAGAACGTGGGGGCTGGACGAAATGGGCGATTGCAAAAACACGAGCCACGGGCTTATCGACAGCCCAAGCCTACCCAAGTCGAGCCTTGACGACGGCGACTGGAAGTGCGTCGCCTACACCGACAGTCAACGCACCGAACTGACCGTCCATATCAACGGGAACAGGGTCGGATTATATAAGGCCGACGGCACGGTATTAAAGCCGGTCGGAAAGAACTGAACGATGAAGGATTTCACGAAATGGGTGGACGCCTGGAATACCTATAACAGCGCATATGACAAAGCGGCAGAGGCGGGCGGCGGCTACAGCTGGACGTTTTTCTTCATGTTTCTGACGTTTGCCGCATCATCTGTGGCGTTGTTCTATGAGACAAAACGGAAGAAACCCATCGTAACGACGGTTGCAACAGTCTTCGCCCTCGTCGGAGCGATGGGCGTCATACAAACGGTGGACATCCGTAGTCCCAAGGAAATCGAAGCCGTGGTAAAGGTCGAAAAACCGAGGACGCTCAAGGATGAAATCAAACACGTTTGGGGATTGGGGGACATCACATGCAACGACACCGGAGGTGACATCGATTTCGCCTCGTCGAAGACCCGACTGCCAAACGGCGACAGTTCATGTGTCGCATACCGCAAGGACGGGATTGTCGAAGTCGTCGCCCATGCGGATTCCGGCAAGCTTGGACTGTACCGCAAATCCGACGGCAAACCCTTGCAGCCGGTAGGGGAGGAATAGAACGATGAAGGACTTCACGAAATGGGTGGAAGCTTGGAACACGTACATTCATCCGCCAACAAAGCAGGTGCCCCGGACCGCCGCTGAGTTGAGTGCCGGTGGGCATTCCGCATGGGTCATTATTGCCATAATGTGCATCTTCACTCTGGCTGCCATCATCCTCCATTGTCTGGAGGAGAGGTCCACCCTCTTCGTCGTACTCAGCAGCGTATTCACCGGTCTCGGCATCTTCATCGTCTTCCTTGGCACGGTGGCCGTCCTCATGTTGACCCAGCCGACGAAGACGGTGGACGAGAACGTGCCCCGCCCGGCATCATTCGTCACGCAGGTAGGGAGGGAGTTCGGCGTGCGCAACCTGTCATGTCCGGCCAAGGTTATGACCGCATCCGAACTGCCCGACATGGGGTCGTACCACTGCGTCTACACCTACGGCGCGAACGACGCGAACCTGCGGAACGTGACCCTCGTGGTAGCCGACGGCAACAAGGTCGGCCTGTACAAGGCAGACGGCAAGGCGTTGAAACCAGTAGGAAAGGACTAGATGTGAAGGACTTCTCTGCTTGGGCCAATGCGTGGAGCGACTACAGCAGGTCGGATGTCAATTATCTCGTTTTCGTCGTGGGTGGCACGGCGGCTCTCGTTGTCCTTGCTCTTTCCCTCTTATTGGAAAGCAACGGCACTGTTCTGACCTTTTTCTGCGGTTTAGCCGTCATCGTAACCCTAGCTGGCATATGGGTTGTGAACTTCTACCCGATTTGGATGGAGGATTCCCCTGAGCCAGCCGTCTTCACCACTCAGGTCGAGAAGGAGTTCGGCGTGCATGATTTCTCGTGCCCACCCGACGTCATGTCCGTCAAGGACGGTCTGCCCGATGCGGGCACCTATCGGTGCACCGTCTCGGACGGCAGGGACGATTCGGCCCTGAAGGACGTGACGGTCATCGTGACGGCGGACAACAAAGTGGGACTCTACGACAATCAAGGAAAGGTATTGAAATGATTGACATGACGGAATGGGCGAACGGTTCCCACAACAGTTTCGGGGACGCCATATATATGGCGACGTTGACCACGGTGCTGGTTTTCGCCGTGCTGGGCGTCGTCTGGCGGGCGGGCAGACGCTTGGCGCTTCGCGCGACGCATCGTATCCCACGGGACGCCCAGCCATTGCTGGAGGACACCAAATTCGTCATATGTCTGGCCCTTGTGTGCGGCTTCGGACTGCTCCTGACGTTGAACCCCGGTCTTCTCGTTCTCCCGAAGGACACCACGTTCACCGAACAGGTGGCGCGACAGGCCGGATTGGAGGCGTTGTCGTGTCCGACCGTCTACGACTCCAAGTACATGCCCGGTCAGGGCAGGTACGAGTGCGAATACGTGGACGCGAAAGGAAAGGCGCACGACCTGAGCCTGCTGGTCGCATCCGGCGACAGGGTATGGCTTTACGACCACAACGGCAAGCCGATGAAGGTGACGACGAAATGAACCCGGAAGACAATCCGATGCCGCTCGTCTCCGAATGCAATCCGGTGGATGCGGTCGAATGCCCATGCTGCTTGACCGTGTTCCGCGTGCGCACGCTCATGACCGACGGGAACGGGCGGCTCATGCGGGACGAGTATGAGACCATCCCCATGTTCTGCCCCATGTGCGGCGGATGGCTCGAACAGTTGGAAAGAAAGGAATAGGATAATGGCCGACCCGAAGTACATGAGGAAAATACAGGGCATGTGCCGCTGTCAGGATTGCGGCCTCATGGCCGACAATGCGGACATCGACGTGGAATTGGACTGTGACGAAATCGTGTTTGAGTGGAGCGACGCGGACGACAGCCAGACATGTAACCTACCGCCCTGCTACGGCGGACACAGGCTTCAGACCGATATGACCGCCTACGACCTGTTGCTGGAGCTTGGCGTCATAGACGACCCCTACGCGCGGAACAAGGAGCGAGATTGAGAAGACTATTGGCATTACTGCTGGTTCCGGTATGCCTGATGTGCGCCGGATGCGACGAAGTGGCCGACGAATCGGAACAGGAAACGGACACCACACCGGCATCCCAGTCGGAGAAGACCGTCACCGGCTGCGCCGACTACGACACCAGAAACTCCGCCGTTGATAGTGGCGGTATCGGTGAATGCGAACTCACGCTGCACGACGGGCGGCACGTCACATGCGCGGTAATGTCCGACTATAGGAAAGGCGGACTGTCCTGCGACTGGGAGCACGCAAGCAAAACAGAAACAAAATGAACACACTCATACAGGAATCCGTGAAACATCATGAGCCACGAAAATTTCCTATCACACCGAATCAAATGCGACTACCCCGATTGCGGCAAACCGTGCGACGACTGGTGGAACGACCAATGGCTAACCCTCGTCAAATACGGCGTACACGGGAGAATGGTCAGCGTCAGACACTTCTGCACAAGCCACCTCGACACCATGCGCAACCCCATTCCGGCCGGCTCATACCATCTACCCGACAATACGCCAAAAGACTGGCACACTTGGGGAGAAGGATACATGTACCCAATATACGAACCATGCATCCCCACCATTCTCAACGTATTGGAAAAAGCCACGCCCGACAACCCACTCCCCAACGAACTTGTCGAAAAATGCGCGCTCGCATTATTCCGAACGGATACGAACTGGGCTGAAAACAATCCGACGAAACATGAAGTACTCGACTTGTGGGAACAGCAGATGCCTTGCATTCAGGAACAGTTTCTGAAACGGGCATATACGGTACTGCATGAAGCCCTACTAGTAGAGTTCCCGAATATGCGGGAATAGGAACGATTGGAGAAAATACAATTGGCTGAAATCAGAGTTTTCGTCGGACAAGTTATGTACCCGTTGGAAATCCGGCAAGGACAACATGTGAGCTTCGAATATTGCCCGTTGGGATGCAATCACACGCCGAACGGCATGAAGGAAGTATCGGACGCGGTAATCGAAAACGATAACGGTCATACAATCCAAGCCACTTGGAAAACCACTGACAAGAAGACCCGTCACGCCGTCCTACTCCGTAGAATCTATCACCCCAACACTTACCGGTATGATGCCCGTATCGGACACCCAAAAATCGCAGAAAAACTCTAAAGGAGAAAATAATGGGATACAAGCGACACATCTTCTACCAGCCGGAGTGCGACTATCCGGATTGTGGGAAACTTCTGCACGTCGAATCCGGAGGACAATCCGTCGAATGGTTCCATATCCTTAAGGACGCGCAGTGAACCGCGCTGAAACCACCGCCATGTTGTCCGCATTGGTGGAGAAGCGTTTGGACTCCCGTACCTCATATTGGGCGCGGGAGGTTAGTTTCGACCGGGGTACCCCCAATTGGCGTCGTATAGATTATGTCGGATTCAAGCCGTATACGCCGAATTATGCGGTAGAGCCGATTAGTGTGGAGCTTGGTATTTTCTCATGCTATGAAGTCAAATCGTGTTTGGCGGATTTTGAGTCGGGCAACGGGCTGACTTTCTATGGGGACGAGAATTTTTTTGGTCACAACCCGTGAACTGGCGGAACAATTGCATGAGATGTTGCGCCTTCCTCGGAATATCAACCAAGTTCTTGTGCCCACTCCCAAGGGTGATAGATTGCAAAAACTGTATGACCTGTCCAATAACGGGAGTGCCAGTTACCGTCACCGTCCTGCGAGTGAAATGTTGTATGCGATGATAGAAGCCAATGGGCAGAGGACCAGTAGATATCAGAAGTAGGATTCTTGTTTCTCTTTTGTCCACCCATTAATGCATACTGGAATTGTCTACACAAAACAAGGGCTGGAACCCACCCGACAAAAGGAGACAAAATGAAAATCGCACACATCTACCCAGCAGTATCAGAAGTCTACCTAACCGCCGTCAAGAAAAAAGCACGGGACGCCATGGCAATGGCCTGTGGTATTCCGACGTCGAGGGAATACCGTCGTAAACGTGTGATTCAGAAAGCCAACCCACACTTTCTTCCCATGCCGGACGCCCGTAAATATCGGCACTCGCAGCTTTCAAACTAAGGAAAAACCATGCCCGCAATCCTCATATACGTTCTTGGAGTGCTGACCCTACCATTCCTCTGTCTAGCCTACTGTCTTCTCGTTGACCTGTTCCATAGGAGCGCATGGTATTGCCCATGGTGCAGTGAGTGGGCCGTCAAGTCAAAAGATAATCCAAACCGTACCGCGTACTTGCCGAACATTATCGTCTGGTTCGCCCGAATAGGCCATAGATTGTCAAAACGGCATCGTAAGTGGAAGAGGGTGTACGAGACGTATGATTTCCACCCTTGCAAGCCGTCGAACGTTCTCAGGGACGGTCACATGGACGAGGTCATCCCGTTGGACGATTTCGACTACGGCTATCAGACAATCAGATACAAGTCCCATAGGAAAGGTCTAGACGGCAAAGAGTTAATTGTAACTGTTGAAGTGCCTTCCGAAACGCCGTACATCACATGCATTCGAGATGGTGAACAAACCGAAGGCGATGTCTACCGCAATCCAGACGGAAGCCTGTCACTCATACCTTGGAAGAACAATCCGAGCGGCAAACGGTTCCCATTATTCGACAAGGATGGAAACCCCGACCCGCTTATTAGTCCGAAAAAAAAGGAAACAAACACTGGACGGGAAACACTTAGGCAGAAGGAATAGAACGAGAAAAAGAACAATCTGCTAAAGAGCTAAACACTCTCTAGGAGGATGGGGTGGCTAGGCACTTTTCAGTGTCCAACCGCCCCCATTCTTTTTCGGAACTTTTTACCAACTTCCCACAAACCTCGCAACAACCCCGTTTTCAACCTCTAACATAAAAACTAAACAACCTTGAACAAAATCGGTTGCAAACTCAATGCAATCATCCAACGAAGGAGCGAACATGGCCGATATTGAAACACACCCCGTATATGATTTGGAACATCTGCCCGGGCATAGGGAAATCCGAAGACCAAAATATGCGGTGAAATATTGGACTCAGTCAGAAACCTGCCAACGCAATCCCCGCAAATACACGCTCATCGCCAAGTCCGATAGTCAACGGACAATCCGTAACATCATGCGTCGTATCGACACGCAGGACGGCAATCATCAATACTCCTCGTTCCGCGTCCGCTCACTGGTCGATTCGGAAGAATATCCGGAGGGCGTTTTCTCGACTGAAATCCGTCAGGATGATGACGGTAATTTTCTCCTCTACGTCGCATACATTCCCGCCGAAGACGAGCCGGAACCGAACCCACGCAACGAGGATGTGGTGAAAACAATCCGCTACGGTACGGAATGCACTCTTGCCGGTGACATGAAAGCGGCACTGCGAGGCAACGGCAACAAGCCGAAAGACATCGTCCAAGTGACAGGAACAGTGGAACAGTGGAAATGCCGGTTCGATGACCCGAACGTGGCATTCCATTCCGAACAGCTCCACCTGTGGACGGAAGACCGCGTGTACGGGTTCATGCAGTCGGACGGGTGCGCCGTGGTTGTAGACATGCCGAGAAATCCAGCCTCGGATTAGCTTCCTCCAAGCCGGTCGATGTGCGAAAAAACGGATTGCCTCCGGCGTTAGACGTCGAAAGCAATCCGATAACCCTCTTCCCATCGGGAAGGATTAATGCTTCCTACCCGTCTTTTGCGGCCTCAACAAGACGAGGCCGACAACAAGCGACAGACTGGAGATGGCGGCAAGAACCAACAACAATCGGCCTCCCGTAAACGGCATGGATGCTATGGGAGTTTCCAAGTACGGCATCACAACGCGGATGATGCCGCAATTCTCGTACACATCCTCATATACCGGGCTTGCCATCTGAGAGGGTGATGGGAAGTCGTTCAGATTGATGTAAGCGCCTTTCATGCCGGAAGTATCCGAAATCGGGTCTGCGGCACTGTTGGTCGCTTTTGTCGAGCCTTTGGCGTTCTTGGCCGTGACCTTCAATTTCAGCCAAGAATCTCTTCTGCCGGGAGAGAACCGAACCTGATATCCGCTACCGGCGGGAATGCCGACGATACGGTAGGTTCCGTCTTTGTCCGTCGTGTCGGCCAATGGTTTTCCATCGTATCCCAAAACGGGGGTTCCGTTGGAATCGGTCAGAGTGACGGTCACGTTGGAGGCGAGCGCGTCGGTATCCTCGCGGATGCCGTTTCCGTCCTTGTCGTACCATACGATGCCTGAAACGACTCGTTGGACTACGGTGACGTCGGCGTCGGTTTTGTTGTATCCGTCTCCCCAACGGATGCTGTACAGGTCGGCGGGACGGTTGTTGGAAGGTTGGATGGTGATGTCGAACATGAGGCTTGAGCCTCCCGGCAGTGGTTTGTCTCCCACCCATGCCCAAGCTGTTGGATGCAGGTTTTGCGGGATGGCGGCTATGCCTGTCGTGCTGTCGAACGGTAGTGTCTTCCAATCTTTTACGTCAGTGGTTTTGATGTTGCTTGGGTCTGTGGTCAGGTATTTGCTGTCGGTGGAGTAGACAAGATGCCCGTCTCCAAGTTGGGAGCCGTTTCGGGGGCTAATGTGGATGCCTGTCAAAACCCAGTCGCCATGATAGGAGCTGAGTGTGTTGGCGGTGTTCGGCATGATGGCCGTGGCTATCGGATTGGACAACGGTGTTTCGAGATTGTTGGTTTTGATACTCTTCCAATGCAATGCCGAGTTGACCTCATTTACCAACGGGTCAGCCTTGATAGCCAAAGTGGTCAGTTTCAAACGACTGATTTTGATGGTGTACTCGGAATGTGTCAAATCCATTTTCGGTCTGACCGGAGAACGATAAGTGGAAACGGAAACCTTGTTCGTCAACTGTTCCGCGTTGACCACATCATTGTCCGGGTCGGTTGCGTCACCGATGCTGGTCGAATAGTGGATTGTATACTGTTTGGACGTGTCGATATTGTCCAAATGCCAGACAAGAGTGGTGGTTCCGTCTGCGTTGAGTGTGGCGTTCGGTTCGATTCTCGTGCCATTGGCTACGCTTCCCTGACTTGGAGTGTTCTCCTTGTAGTCTCCGCCCAAATATGCGGTCGATGGAAGATAATGGAGTTTTGACGGGAGTGTGTCGGTGACCGTCATATCCGTTTTGGTATCGACGGTATCCCGCCCATACGGGTTGGATACCATGTTTAAATCCAGTTTCCAGTCCACGTAGCGTTGGCCGTTGTCGATGTCGTAGGTTTGTTTGGAGCCTTTGTTCCCGTCGCTTTGGTCTGTGCTTTTGGAGACTTGGGTGATTTCCGCCACGATGTGGAGGCTGTCACCGTAATGCCTGTCGGCTGTGTCTCCGCCCACATATCCTTGGACGTCATCCCATTTTGCCTTCTGATATGGGGTGCTGTCCACTCGTCCGGTCGGAGCGACTTGTTTGACGAGTTCTGCCGGGTCAAGTTTGTTTTTGCTAATCCAATTGGACCAATCCTTATTGGATGCGTTGTCGGCGTCGAGACCGGCTTTTGCGGCCAAGTCTTTACGTGTCCACATGAGGCTTTGCACAGTATATTGGGCGGTCTTGTTGATGATTTCACGTCCGGTTTTGACTTGGACGTCCAGTCCGAAAAAATCACGTCCAATACCTTCGTTGCCTTCCATCCAAGACGAGTTATATGGTGCGGCATTGTATGACGTGGCGAGAATGGCTACGATTTCGCCGTGTTTCTTTGCCTCGCTGATGGAATTGTAATAGTTCAGGTAGCCGATTCCAGCTTTTGCCTGTTCAGTGTCGGAAGACCATGCTTTCCCGTCTTTTTTGACACCATAAGCCAAGGTGCTTTCGGAGAAGATGTTCTTTCCATCACCCAAACTCGCACGATTCCATGTGGAAGCATTCTCATAGGGTTCAAGCACTGTTGAATCGATTTTCATGAGTCGGGTTCTGATGACGGGCAGATTGGTTTTGTTTTGAGAGTAGCTTATGCGGGAGGCCAGCATGACTTTTTGGCCGCGCACGGCAATGTCGGAACCATCGTGAACACTGGAACCTTTTTGCTGGAACAGTATACAGGAGGAATCCCTTGTCTGACTGTCCTGCCATTTCCATCCGGCGCACCCATACTCTATACTTTGATTATATTTGGAGGCCATTCCGGACACGTAAAGAGGAATACTCACCCCAGTCTCATCATCTGAGATTATCGACTGATTGGAAGAGTCCGACGGCGCCGATTTGGCTTTAATGCCACTGACACTGGATGCTTGAAGGTTCATATCCCAAACATCCTGTTGAAGGTTCAGGTCACTTCCGTACTGGTCGGCCAGATTCTTATTGTTGATTTTAGTGGGATTCACGAGGTCGATGCCTGCGGACGCCCAATTGAGGATGCCGTTCTGCTGGTCTTTGTTGTGGGGGTTGTAATATTGGTCTAGATGGGATACGGTGAGATGCAGGATGATGTAGCCGTTTTTGGTTTCCTGCGTCATTTTCCATTCGCTGGCATAGTCGTTTTTCTTTCGGGAGTTGAAAGTTTCGGCTTCTTTCGTATTGCTTCTGTCCGACGGGTATTTGTGGAATATTGCCATCCAGCTGTTGCTGCCGTTGGCGATGCTCCAAGCCAATGGCTGCAAAGAATTCGGCTGGTTGGCTATAGGCGTGGAAGCGCCTTGCCTCCTCCACTGGTTTGAGATTTTAACGTCGAACGTGACCGGCTCATTAGTGGCCTCCAAGCCTTTGACGCCTTTTACATGGTCGGTGGAGGTGTTCGCCACGTTGATGGTCAGATGGGAGAGGACTCCGGTCACTTTGCCCGCCGTCTTGTTTATCGCATCATCATCCTTGGATTCTCCGAAATCGTAGGTGCCGGATTGGATTCGTTTCAAGCTCGCCAATTCGATGTTCCATCGTGGCGCGGCGCTAACGGTGACGGTTTCCAACTGTTTTGTGACAGCCTCGCTATCAGTATTGTGTTCCATACTGGCTTGGACAGTCGGATGAATCTTGGTTCCATTAGGTGCGCCATACACGTTGATGGGCAGATTGACGGTAGCCGCGCCCGGAACGACGGTCGGATTATCCTTTGTCCCATTGATGTGACGCCAGCATGTCAACGTCTGGTATTTAGCACCTTTGACATCCTCATATCCTACCTTGTATCCGTATCCTGCGGCTGTGTCCATCCAAAGCATTTCCTTGGTGGAGAACTCAGCCACGCTTGTATCGAATGGCATGGAGAATTTGAATTTGATTCTGGCGTCCTTGTAGTAATCTTTACTGTTCTTTGACGCCATGGTGTAGGAGATGGTGTAGTTCAAGGAATCGTAGGAGCGGACGATGCTGTTACCAACGCTTGAATCATCGCCGGGATTGTCGTCTTTGTCGAATGGTGCTGTTCCCGTGGTCTTCGAGACTGTGGATACGTCGGTGATTTTCGCATCATCACCTGTAAGCGAATCATGTATGGTCGCGTCGCTTGGTGGGTTCCAGCTTTGCTGGGAAACCCCATTATCGGTAGATTGTGTGGCGGGGGTTTCTTCGGCATTGGCCGAGGAGATACCCCCCCCCCCCGCTAGGATTAGCGTTGCGGCGATAAAGGCGGACAGTGTTGCCCCCGCTCTATGAAGCATTCTCATACCACTTACTCCAATCGGATTTCTTAGATGTTTCCCTTCCTAAAATACCTTGAAATGTCAGTTAAAAACCGTTCTGTGGGGATTTTGGGACAGGAAACCGAAAGACCCGAATGCAGTGTTGTGACATTCTCCCCAGCCCGATAGAGGCGGGGAACCCTCGGCAAAATCAGCTGAAAATCCCATCCACGGCGTCGAAAACGCCGGAGACGCGCGTCAGACGGCTACGGGAGCTTTGATTGACGGCCATGGGGTGTAGCCGATGAGATGGAACATGTCCGGCTTGTAGTCGAACAGGCTATCCGCCTTGTCGATTTCCATATACGGCCACGGGCGTGGCTCGCGCGACAATTGTTCGCACACTTGTTCCAGATGGTTCAAATACACGTGCGTGTCGCCGCCGACCCAAATGAACCGTCCCGGCTCCAATCCGGCCTGTTGGGCCATCATCATGGTCAGCAACGAGTAGGAGGCGATGTTGAACGGTACGCCCAAGAACATGTCCGCCGACCGCTGATACAGTTGGCAATCCAGAAAACCGTCTCCACGCACGTGGAATTGGAACAGGGCGTGGCATGGCGGTAATGCCATTTCGTCCAATTCTCCCGCGTTCCATGCGGATACGATGATTCGACGGCTGTTCGGATTGTGCTTGATAAGGTCGAGCGCGTTCGACAATTGGTCTACCGTGGTGCCGTCGGTTTTATGCCATGAACGCCATTGGATGGGATACCCTTTGCCAATTGTTCCGTCCGGCAACACCCATTCATCCCAAATGTGGACGTTCTGCTTTTGCAGAGTGTTGACCTTGTTGTCTCCGGCAATGAACCACAACAGTTCCGCGATGATGCCACGCAGGAACACTTTCTTCGTGGTCACGAGCGGGAAACCGTCTTGCAGATTGAATTCCATACGCGTGCCGAACGTGGACAACGTTCCCACTCCGGTACGGTCGTGAGTCAGCTCGCCTTCCAGTACGACTTGTCGTAACAGTCTCTCATATGGCTGGTCGCGTTCCAATGTTCCGGCAACATAGTTTTTAGCTTCTTTCGGTGTCATAGATTTTGTCCTTTCATCAGCCCATTGACGTCCTCCCCCGTCTTATGAGAGGCGGGGGCTTCCTGCTCAAGAACCCTATTAAACAATCTTGTTAAGTCCTCCGAATCGGCGGGGGGACTACAGCATACATCCCCGACTCAGCAAGTCACCGACATACTCCATGTCCACTCCACGCTCATTGAACGCCTTACGAGTGTAGACAAGACGATTCATGTTCGCATGAGACAGCACCCAACGCGCCAGCTCCGCACGTTCTGAATGGTCATTGTCGGCAATCGGCTTGTTACGTAACACAGCACGTTCCAACAGGTTGCGAAGACTCTTGACCTCAAGGTAATAGTCCGACTTCAACTTGAACATGTACCCATCAGCGTCGTACACCACCACGCCTTCACGGTCGGACCAGCGGCGTTCCTCGTCCAACATGTGCCACAGGCTCTCCCGCTGTTCCTCAGTCTGGAAAACAGCCAGAACTTCGGGACGGGCAAAGAATCTATCCGTATCAATCAAATCGTCGGCATCATAGTCGATATGGAAGTCAACGGTGTTCTTGATGGCGTGCAGGAACACGAGACGTGACGTATCGTACTTGATGATATGACGGTCGGAATCTTGGTCGATTACCTCAAAAGCCAAGGTGACGTTGGCGTCATGGGCGATGTTCCACAACGCCTCCTCCTGACCAATGTCCAACGTCTGCTTGAAAAGATGTTCGATAAGATACGAATAGTCGGTCTGACCACTCTTCGACCAGAAACGCCAAGAACCATCCTCACACGCGGACACCAAGCCGAGGAAACCGTTCTCCTTGCGTTCCACGCGCACTGGGAACTTGAGCCGCCTGTCAATGTTCTCCCGAGTGGTCTGCTCGTTCTCCCCAAGGTTGAAGAACTTCTCGAAACCTCGTGCGACAACCTTACCGTTCCTGTCAAGGAACAGTCCGCGAGCCTTGCTGGAATACTCGTCCCAACGCTGGTTTTTGAAAGCGTCACGGCTGAAATTGCAAGCGTACACGTCGTTCTCGCCCTTGACCGGACGGACGTTCACGTTATCGGAATCACGCATGAGTTCGAGCAGGTTCCTTCCATCCGTGGAAAAGTCAGCGAACCTGTCATTGGCCTTATGCGCACCCTGTTCCAACCACTTCAAGTAACGGTCGAGAGTCCACTTCCTACCATCTCTGAGCGGAGGCGTATCCAACTGGATGACACCGGTCAAATCACGTCCCTTTGCCGGGACTGCGGTATAACCGAACTCGGCATTGTCGGGAACACGGGTCTTGTCGTTCCACAGCAATCCCACGTCCACCAGCGCAGGGTCTCCGGACGGATTCATATGGTAGGTTCCGTCAACCTTCCTTACATGGATGTTGACCCAACGGCTTTCATGGTCAAGGTTTTCATGCCAAGTCTCATACTGGGTGCGCAGATATTCCTCCGGCACACGGTCGTTTTCCGGACGGGTCTGGTTGCGTTCCAACAGAACGTCCAACGGCGTGTTGAATGTGAAAGTCTCAACATGCGCCTTGTGGCGGACGGCAATCTGCACCTCGTCCACGCAGAAACGCGGGTTGACATGCTGGGAGTCGCTGATGACGTTCACGCCCTTGGAAAGCAGGTCGCTGATGATGGCATGCGCCTGACGGACGAGAATCCTGTTCAACTGTGGATTCATGGTCTCATGCCATGCCTGACGGCCTCCCGCCATCATTTCACGCAAACCGTCCAAGCTGACGATTACCGTATTCGAATCGACATGCTTCCGTGCCCAAGTGCTCTTTCCTGAGCCGGGCAATCCTCTGAGAATGGTCAAAGTGGTCATTGTATTTTTTCTTTCGTTCTGTCTGTCTGAGCTATTTAACCTGAACGTCGTACAGTTTTTCCAGTATTTCCTCGGTGGATTCTTCCCCACGGTATTCCGTCCGGTCTGACATGTAGATGCTACCCATAATCTCGTAGAGGGAGACTAAGGATTCGTCTGTCAGATTGGAGAGACGGCCTTCGATGTACGCTTTTTTCATGGCGATTCGCGTCTTTCCGTCGGACACCTTCTGCTGGTCGAGCCATTCGTCGGCATCCTTTTTCGCCTTGCGTTTAATCGCCATACGTAAAGCGTCTGCGTATTGTTTCTGGTAGCTGTTCATTTTTCTCCTTTAATCCAAGACGTGTTTGTGTGAACAGTTCCAGTATAGCTAATGTTTGGGCAAAAAGCAAAACGTAACGCAAACAAAAAAAACGCCCGCCAATCCATACGACGAAAAGACGGGCGTCTTGAAAACACTCAGGCTCATCCCTCCCGGAACATGCTGACCAGTTCAACCTCGGATACCGGACTCATCCCCCAAGCATCCAAACCCACGTTGATTTCGTTACGATTCTCAAACTCGTGCGGCGTGCCCGCATGGGTGTGACCATGCAACAAACGCATGTTCTCCCCCACTTGCGGAATGGCATACTGTCTAAGCTCCGGCTTCGCCCAATTAGCCGCCACCCCATCCAAAGCGGGAAGGTCGAAGTCCTCACGCCATTGGAAGTGGCAGAGAAACACGGGCATGACGGTTTCGCCGTCCGTGATGTCCGTCATGCCGATACGTCCGATTTCCCCGAACGCTTCGGTCAAATCCTTGAAGCCTTTGCTTTTACCGTACAGCACGTCATCATGGTTCCCAAGAATCAAATGCCGGTTATTGCGAGGGCAACGCAGACTCTTGATATGCATAAGGGCCTGATGGAGACTCCAAGCACCGCCACTGCACAAGTCCCCGAGAATGTAGAGTTCATCATTCGGCCCTACGATTTCGTTGATGCGGTCGGTCACGTCCATATCATGCCGATACCAGTTGACGCAGTCCTTGACCTGCATGTGGGCTTCGTTAGCCTGTTGCTTGATGGTATTGTCCGAAGTGAACCCGGGCTTCGCATATCCCCGTAATGCGGCCACGAACGGGTGGGCGAAGTGAGTGTCAGAAGTAAAGTATTTGGTCATCGTTTTTTCCTTGAAAAAGTTAAGGGGATAGGATTGGCCCTATCCCCTAGAATTATGAACTACTTGATGGGAACGGGAACAGCCAACAGCTCATTATTGGCGTTCTGCACGAGGATTTCCGGCGAGTGGAACCGCTTGTCCCAGTGGTTGAACTGTTCCTCCGTAAGACTGGTGTCCTCTCCGCTTTCGGGGTCAAACCCTGAGATGAAGAACGTGCCCGCCATCATTTCCACGATTTGCGAACCGGCCCTGTCATCGAGGTCGTAGGCCCTGATTGCACGGTTGAGGCTCCAACTGCCGAGTTTGCCTTCCTCATTGCAGTAGATGGTGGCTCCGTTTTTGAGGCCGTATGGTTCGATGTAACCGCCTACCTCATGCTGTTTCGCTTCGAGGGTGTTGGGGATGGTTTTGCGAATGGGTTTATCGTCCTGCTTGATGACGAGGATTTCGATGGTTTCCTGCTTGTCGCTCATTTTCGCTCCTAGCTTGTTTGTGTGAACGATTCCATTATATCACGTCTTGGAATACGGTTGCGATGCATTCCGTCAGCCAAAAAGCGGAAATAATAGACAATACAGCCAACAGTCGAAGCGGGGAAACCTCCTCAATCAGCCCAACAATGCCGACAATCACTACTGGGATAAGAAGATTCCATTTCGAGAGCTTCAACACCTTCGGCAAAGCCAAAAGCAATCGGGCGAGGAAACTACGCTTCAACATTCCGACTGTCCTGTTCTCTACGCCAATCCTGTAGAGCGCTTTCCACTATAGGGTGATACGACGCATACTCTTCCAGTATGTCCCAATTGTCCACAACCCACTTGTCACGGCTTTTTCCGTCAGGAAATCCAACCCCGTACACGTCATGGAGATAATATGTTTCACCAGCGGAATCTGCCTCGTCTGCCAGCTTCTTCGCAGAATCGACCAGCTGACAATATATCTTACAGTACTTAGGCAACAATAGACGTGACACCATGTCCGGGGAAGATTCCAGAGGATAAGCCCCTGTAACACTAAAGACCACCAGAAGGAAATCGAAAGCGACAATGAAGCCGACAACAGGGATAGCCATAATCCCAAAGAACGCGCCACTTCGGTTAGGCAGACTCAAAGCCCACCCTATGAATTTCAAGCCAAGAAACTGGATGGTGCAAATCATGCAAGCGATATCGGCCGAGATACAGTAAATCGCCGCCAAAGTCACACGGATTAGTTCGCCTGTTGATAGGCTCCACTTGTTCAGAATTCCAAACACGCGACCTGTGGAAGCTACACCAATAATAACCGCCAATATGCCGACTGTCCACAGTAGGACAATCAGTGTGGTATGGCCTATGCTCTCCCAAGGTTGGGCGTTGAACCATTGGACAAACCGGACGAGCAATCTTCTAACCTGTTGAGAAAGGTCGGTGAAAAAGATTACATAAGCTACGACACCTATCATCGGAATGACACATGCGGTGATGATAGCGGCCAACTGCGGCGGATTATGCCTTACTTGCTGTTTTGTACCCATTCTTCCAGTTCTTTCCTGAACGTTGGATGATATTCCGCATACTCTCTCAATGCGGGTAGATTGTCCTGAATCCAAAGGTTGCGTAGGCTTTCCTTGGACGCGATACGCAACATGTATTCGTCGTTCGAACCTCCGCCGAAAGGTTTTTTCGGTAGGCAATAATGGTCTTCCTCGAACAAAGCCAATGACTTCTCAAGCTGTTGCCGTAACTTTACTTGACGGGGTGCAATTAGACGGCAACACCGGCTCTTCGGATAGGGCGACCAACCTTCGACCATTGCTCCCACGAACAGCATTTCAACAAGGAGCGTACTCAGGAAAAGTTCTGTATCGAATCCGTAGCCAATATTGTCGGAAACCAGTTCGATAGCGATAATCACGTTGACGCCTAAACCAATCGTAATGGTTAATGCCGCACGAATCGTTTCCACAATTGAAAGACGCCAAGTCTTCAACATGCCGACGGCACCGCCTACCAATATGAAGGCTGTAGTCAATACTATGCCGACAATGATGGCGAGGAACAAGTATTCTACTATTTGACCGATTTCCGACCATGGGAGACGGAGGAACCATTCGGCAAAACCGTAGAGCGCTTTTAGTAACAGTATTTTCAGAGAGTGAATGCGCTCTCGAATGTGTAGGCTTTTCCAATCAATCCGGTATAGGACATAACCCAATACAATAAGCAAGGGCATGGCCGCAGAGACTATGTGAACCAACCACTGCGGCGGGTCGAATCGTTTTATTCTATCTGCCATTCGTTTCCTCGTTCAGCTTATCTTCGTGATACCAACAAGATGGTTGCCATTCCCATTGCAAGTCTGCATCCAGTCACCGGAGTCGGGAGCATACTGGGCACCCTGAACGCTCTGTCCGTTAACCCGATAGGTGGAGCCGTTCATGGTGAACGTCTGACCCGCTTGCAGATTGTTAATCCACGCGCCACCCGTATTATTGTGTTGCGCATACACGTGGCCGCTGCCATAGTTCAAGTCCACGATGCCGCCGCCGTCAACCGCGCCTTGGCAGTGGTCTGCGGCAGAAGTCAAATCGCAGGACATGGAACTGTAGTAGCCGCGCGGAGTGGACTGGGTTGGAGTGTAGGAACCATAGTTGGAACGGGTAGGCGTATAGTTTCCGCTTGTGATGTTGGACGGCTGAGAATAGGACGCGGACGCCACGCTCTGCTGACGTTCCTGTCCGATACGGGACTGACGTGCGTTCATATCGTCGGACACACTCTTAATTAGCTTGTCCAATTCGGACACGTCCACGCTCATGGTTTTCACGTCCGTGGATTCCATCAAATCCTTGGCCTTCTTCAACAGGTCAGACAGTTTATCGCGATTGTTTTCATCGTCCACGTTGCCGTTGGATGGTTCCAAAATTCTCTTACCCTTATCAACCATATCGGCAAGCTTCTTCCTCATATCATTAAGCTTGTGGGAGGCGATGGCGGTATCCACGGATTTGGCCGTCCGGTCGATGGAACGGATAAGAGAGTGAATGCGATTATTGGATTTGACCGTCTTGTCGGTCAGGGATGAAACGGTGAAGACAGTAGCCTTCTCTTTTTGCGACATGTGAATTTTAGTCGCTTCCGTTAATTGGGATTGCAATGCCTTACGGGCAATACGGGTAGCGTCATCATCGTCACGAGTGACAATGGTCTTGTTTTGAACGTTTTCCGTATCCTGTTTCAAACGTGCAGTCAGAGTGACTGTATGGTTCAATGCCGTCTCATATTCTTTCCGATTCTGCATGAACTCGTTGGCGGTAGCTGTGTTGGCGGGAATAAGAACCATTGCGATAGCCAGTGAGATGAACATGATGGTTCTCATGGTCTTGGTGTTGGTTTTCATTTTTTGCTCTCTTGTTCTTTTTGATTTGGTTTCTTTTTGTGGAATATGTTTTTAAGGCTTTAACCTAGGAAGGCCATTTCGTCGGCTAGTTCGTCTTCGCCTTTTTCTCTGAGTAGATTCGCCACACCGTACCGTTGATTCCAACAACGCACGATGGTGTCCGCTTTTATGTCGGATGCTCCCCAGATGGTTGGTAGAATGGAACATTCGTCCGGCTTGTGGCTGATGCCGTAGCATGTTCCGTTTACGGTATTGTTGTAGACGAGTCGAACCGGCTTACCGCAGAATGGGCATGAGGCTAGGTGGTAACTCAATTACGACACTTCCCTAAAAGCTCTTTGATTGGGGTGACTTCTTTTATTTCGAGAATCCAAGCCGGGGTTATATGGTCGTTAGTCCAGTTTGGGGAAAGTCCCTATCCGTTATGGTTTGAACCATCTTGCGGTGTTCTTCGTCCTTGTTGGGGGTCTGCGTATACGCCATATATTTTGACGCTGACACTATGGGGCTTTCGAGGACTCTCGCATCTACGTGCAGTTTCATTATGGATTGCTCCTTTGGATTTCTTTCGTGTGGACACTTCTAGTATAACACGTCTTTGGTTTAGTTTTACCGCACATAGTTCCACTCTGCCGTTGCATGTCGATTAGTCGAAATACTTCCTCCTCATCCAAATCGACCCAACGCCCGTCGAACGGACTCTGATAGAACTCGTTCTGCGGCAGTGGACGAATCTCACCATCTTTCAAACGGATTCCTCCCTCTGTTTTCGACATTCGCGGAAGACGCGCAGAAGAATCCGCGTAGCCGCCTGTTCCGGAGTCAAACCCTTCAAGTCCAATACCGGAATACTGGTGGAACCAACATTCACGTGCAGTCCATCGAGAATGCCGTAACAGTAGTCGTCATAGGTTCTTAATTCGGCGTGGACTCCACGGTACGGCATGGAAATGTTTTCCACGTCCCCGTTGCAATCCCAGTGGGACCCGCCATGTCGTTCTATCAAATCCAACAATGCGTCTTTGACCTGCGAGCCGAACGTGGAAGCCGAATACGTGATTTTAGGCGTCACATAGTTCATGCACCCGCAGTTTGGACAAGGATACGACTGCTGTTGCCCGATTGTTCCACCGTACAGCCGGGTGATAGGAGTGGAACAGTATCCGCAATCCAGCCTGCCGTTGATAACCATATTGCTACTAACTCCTCTATTCGGTTCCATATTTTTTTGGCGGCTTCACTCGGCGGCATTCCCGCATATTCGAATACAGGAAGCTCCTCATGGTTGACGTTCACATGCAATCCGTCAACCCTGTCATAGGAAGGTTCATCGTAAAAGTAGATTCTGACATTCGTTGCGTCAAATCGAATACTCATGCCATCACCCAGCACCAGTGGGTTCCAATCCACGTATCCACGAATGAACGCTTCAACACACATTCCCTCATATAGTTCGACACCATATTTTTCTGCCATTGCGACTACCGTCTTTCCTTCCGAAATACGTCTTTTAGATTGAATACAATCCGTAGCTGATATTGATAGTGAATCAGAGCGTTGACGCTTGGGATATTCACCAGCTTGCAACTGAAATCGTCCGACATGGAAAGCGCGATAAAGCCCATGATGATTTTGAGAACATTATCTTCCCCCGCATGGTAGAGTCCATTCTTATCGAGCCACAGTTCGTCATCCTGAATCAGCCCGAGTTCAACGAATAGACGGTAGACCTCCCGACTCATACTGGGTTCGTCATAGCTAGCCCAGACGAGACGCCGTCGGTCAAGATTCTCGCGTCCAAGACCCGTGTAATCATGTTTGGCGCTGTTGAATTGGACGCCATACTTCCGACAACTAGCCTTGTAGGCTTCCGTGATTCTTTCAGCCGAATAGTTGCTTTCGAAAAAAGTAATCCTTGTTGGCGTAGTAGCCGTCACACTCCCAGTCGCCTAAAGTCAGTTTGAAAATCATCGTGGCGCCCTTTCCTTTTACTTTTCTTCTCGACCATGATTGTCAGTTCTTCTTCTGTAATCTTTTTGCACGTCGTTCTTCGGGAGTGCCGAAACGCTTGTAGTAGCATTCCTTGGAGCAGATGTCGTAGGCTTTCATGCCGGAATAGTAGGGGTATTTTCGACCGCATTCGGCACATGTTCTGGTGGCCGTAGCCATCATGTTTTTGGCGAAGGCGATGCCCTCCGGAGTTCCAGTTGCGATATACTTGTCACCGCGCTTGACGTAGGTGACGCACCCGTAGTGGCGGAGCCGTTCCATGCTGGCTTTGGCTGTGGGCTGGGAGACGTAGTTCCAGCCGTATCCTTTGCGGGAGATTTCCTCAAGGATGTTGAACATGTCGTATTGGAGGTACTTGCGTTCGGGCCTGTACTGTCCGACGTGTGTTTCAACGAACTCGTTGATAGCGTCCATGTCGGGGATGAACCAGTCTCCGATGTTGGAGTAGTGTTCGATTTTTCCGAAGCCTTTGCGGGCTAGGGATTTGAGGATTTTCTTGGTTTGTTCCAAGAGGATTCGACTGTTGTCTTCCCGCTTGTCGTGGGAAGAAATGAATTCCAAGAGACTGTATTCGTCTGCTGTGATGTTGCTCATGTTTGTCTCCTTGTTTGCTCGAACTATCTTTATGTGAACAATGCCAGTATAGCATAGATTGAATGTTTAGCCAATCTCGCCAAACGTCACTCAGCGCAAGCCACGGCGGCATGAAAGACTTTGTGTGAACAATTCCATTGTGACGTATGTGGTCTGAAATGCAAAAAGCAAAAAGCCCCAACCCTCCTTATATCAGGAAGGTCAGGGCTTCCAATCTCAAACAGACATCAGTCGTTGCGGCGGACAGAACGCTCCACCCCAACGAAGCCAACACCCATCATCAGGGCGACGATGGATACTGCGGCGATACCCGCCACATCCACGCCGGTGGCGGCAAGATTATCCTCACCAGTGGCCGTGACGGTCTTATTGTCGGCGTCCACCTTATATGTGGTGGTCTTATAAGCCTTCTCGTCAGCGGTCTCGGCCTTGGACTCGTTCTTCTTAGTGGAGACGGTAGTGTTCGTCAGTGAAGAGCTGTCATCCTTGGTGGTGTCGGTCTTGCCGGTGTCTCCCTTGGAGGTTCCGGTAGAGTTCGAGTCGTTCGGCTTACCCGAATCGTCCGGAGTAGACGGGGTATCCGGAGTAGACGGCTTGGAAGAATCATCATCGACCGAGAAACCGGGGTCGATGATATCACCCTCGCCCGGCTTCGCGGCGATGCCGTCAAGAGCGTTCTTCGCATCCGTCAGAGCGGCCTCGGTCTGCTTCTTGTCGGCCTTGGCCTTGTCCAGCTTCGCGTTCGCGTCGGCCAGCGTCTTGTCGGCGTCGGCCTTAGCGGCCTTGGCCTTGTCCAAGTTGGCTTGGGCGGTCTTCTGCTCGTCCTGCGCCTTGGACAACGTCTTCTCCGCTTCCGCCAGCTTCTTCCGGGCTTCGGCCAGCTTCGCGTTCGCGTCGGTGTATCCGTCCAGCTTGGCTTGGGCTTCCTTGACCTGCTTCTTGGCTCCGTCCACTGCGGCCTGAGCCTTGTCCACGTTCGACTGGGCGGTCTTCACCTGCTGATTCGCCTCATCGAACTCGCTCTGAGCATTCTTGGTTGCGGACTGCTTCTGCTCGTACACGGTCTGCTTCGCATCGGCCTCGTCCTTCGCCTGAGCGTAGGTGCCGTCGGCGGTCTTACCAGCCTTGACTGCGGCATTGTATGCGTCGAGGGCCTTCTGGTAGGCTTCGTTCTTAGCCTTGGCGGTCTTGGCCGCTTCGTCGGCGGTCTGCTGTGCGGACTGCGAACGTTCCTGTAGTTCGGCAAGCTCCTGCTGGGCCTGTTGCGCGGCCTTCTTCGCCTCGTTCGCCTTGTCAAGAGCCTTCTGATACACGTCGGCGGCGGAGTCCAATGCGTTCTTGTAGGAGAGAATCTGCTGACGGTACTCGTCCACGGAAACGCCGCTAGAGTACAGGTATTTCTGGCTGAAGTTCTGCGCGGCGGTCAGCGAACCTGTGATTGCGAAACCGGTGGTGTCGCAATCCGGGTCGATGATGTTCAGATAGTGTCCGGTCTGCTCGTAGATGTCCGGATACTTCATGTAGATTTCCACGGCGGTCATGTTGCGCAGTTCCGGATTCTTCTCCGCATACCTGTCGAACACGGCCTTCTCTTCCGTATACCAGCCATCGTAGGGGTTATCGTAACCCCAAGCGAGGTTCTGGGAGGTTCCGGTGAACACGTGTCCCATATTCGGGGAATACGTATTGTAGTCGGCGGCAAGCTGCGCGTCGGCGGTATCTGCATCGTTGACCGTCCACTCCGGCAGTCCGAGGTTACGGCGAATCTCATTGCCCTTGTCAATCATGTCGAGAGCGTCGAGCATGTTCTGCAAGCTGGTTGCGGAGTTTTCCTCACCAATCTTCACCCAATCCTCGTTCTGGTATTTGACGAGCTGGTCGAGGGCGAACTGGGTGTCCTCGTTCTTGTAGCTGGAGGCGAGCTTCCACTGGTAGAAGCCGATGGAACCGGATGCGAGCTGCTTGTCCGCGTTGTCGGCGGCGGCTTTCTTGGAGTCCGCGTCGGCCTGCGCGGTGTTGGCGGCCGTGTTCTTCGCGTCCGCGTCCTTCTGCTTCTCGCTGATGCCGTTCTTCGCGTCCGCCGCGTTCTTGTCGGCTGTGGTCTTCGCGGTGTCGGCGTCGTTCTTCGCTGCTAACGCGGCTTCGAGTTCGGCCTTGAGCTGGCTGATGGTCTTCTGGGATTCGTCGGCCTTGGCCTTGGCGTCCGAAGTGTTCTTGTCGGCCTTGTCCTTGTCCTTCTTGGCGGCGGCTTCGTCCTTCTTGGCTGCGGTCAGACTATCGGCCTTCTTCTGGGCTTCCTGCTGGGCTTTCTTAACCTGCTGGTTGGCGGATTCCAACTGCTTGGTGGTCTGGTCGAGCTGGCTGTTCGCGTCGGAGAGCGCCTGCTGGGCTTTCTTCTGGTTTTCCGGATTGGTGGCCTCGCTGGCGTTCTGCCGTGCCTGATTCAGATTGTCCTGAGCCTGATTGACGGTGGTCTGCGCGTTCTGAACCTGCTGATTGGCGGCGTCCAGAGTGGTCTGGGCGTTGTCCACCTGAGTCTGAGTCTGATTGACGGTGGTCTGCACGTTGTCAACGTTGGTCTGTGCCTGATTCAGGTTTGCCTGAGCCTGATTGTCGTTGGCTTGGGCTTCGTCCACCTTGGCCTGTCCGTCGGCCACGGGGTCTGACTGTGCGGGGGGCGTGGTGACCGTAATGGTATTGTCCGGCGTGGCAGCGGTCTGGGGGGCTGCCTGTGTGGCCTGTGCCACGGTGTCCTGAGTCTGGGATACCGCGTTCTGCGCCTGTTCGATAGCGCCGTTCACGTCCGGCTGGATATTGTTGCCGTCATCCGCGAACGCGGTGGCCGGTGCGGCGAGTGTCGCAACCGCCACGGTCGTGGCGATGAGCGTCTTCTTGACGTTTGCCAAGTCCTTCTCCTTTGTTTGGTTTCTTTTCCACGTGTGGGGTGGAGTCTTTTACATTATACCCCCTTGTTAGAAGGGTTTCCAGCTCGCGCAAGGAAACCCCGAACGAGAGGAAAAGCGCCTTGGATGGGATTCGAACCCACAACCATCCGCTTAGAGGGCGGACGCCCTATCCGATTGGGCTACCAAGGCAAAGCCCCATTGTGAGGCCATTGGATTCAGAAGATGTTCTCCTCCAAAGAAGTCAACGACTTGCTCGTCTGATTCAACTCCCAGAATCCACGCTCGAACTTCTCCGCCAATCCCAAGACCTGTTCGACCTTGTCGAGAAGTATCTTGGCAGACTTGTCAACACCCTTGAAAGTGGTGATAGGCACACCATCCCGATACATGGGGATTCGGGCAGTCTCCGTGGGGATTCCAGCCGCGCTTCCATTGTCTCCAGCGTATTGCAGTGAGAGGTCATAAGTGAGAGAGAAAGTAGCCTCCTTGACGTATCCTTCTTCGCCCCACATGCATAAGGTCATCTTCCAAGAGCGAGAGAAGGAACGTTCGGGATTGCAGACATGGCTTTTCGTCCAAACGTACTTGCCTTCCTTGGTGTTCCTTTGAAGGTAGGAAAGGTTTTCGGTCATTCCTTTTTCGAACTCTTCGAGAGTGGTCTGCTTGTCCATTTTTTGCTCCTTTTGATTTTCTGTTTTTTGTGTGAACAATTTCAATATAACACAAATATTGGGGCAAATCAACCCAACGAAGCCAACTCCACCTCAACCCCGGCCAACTCCTCCAACAAACGCTTACGACGGGCTACCAGCAGACTCTTCCTACGAGCACCCGAGAACACAGGATGCCCCGAAACAACATCATGAGCGTTCACCATATTCTTCCCCGTCGGACTTCCATCACGATTATTGCCCAACATGGTCAAATCAGCCGTATTCAACGAACCATCCCGAAAACGGAACCCGTTCTCGAACATGACCCGCTCCAAATGGGCGATATTCAACGCTCCAAACTGGGGAACCGTGACCCCACTGGAATATTGGAGACGGCGGGACTCCCGCAGCCGGGCCAGATAATGCAGGAATTGAGCCAAGGATATTTTAGACAGTTTCGCCAATGAGCCGACACCAATCGAATACAGGCGGATACGGAAATCGGAGTCATCCACCCCCTCACGATATAAAGCGGAATCCTCCACCGGGCGGAAATCCAAACCGTTTTTTCTCAAACGGTTCCCAACGACTCGCATATAATCCGAGCCAAAAAGTCCAGTAAACTGTTCGGCGGTCATCGCGGTGATATCCCCGACCGTGCCAAGTCTCATTTTCAGCTTGCGCAACCGGAATTGGTCGGAGATTTGGCCGCGAGTGTTGACGAACAGTTTTTCTATCGGGTCTACCGGAGTCACTGTGGACATTCTATAATCCCCTTTTCTTAACAGCCTTCGCCGTGGATGGCGTTGCGGTAGGCTCCCCCATAACCGTCTTCATCCTCATCCTCAACGGCGGTCGGAACGTAATCCTCGACGTAATCGACGGAACCCAAGGGGATGCTCACGCGGTTGGTGGCGGAAAGGAACGCCTGTATCCGTTCAGGGTTCGCCACCCTGTATTCGGTGCGGCGAATCGGCGGACGGTAGGTCATTGGGTAGAACACGTTTTCCAATAGTTCACCGCTGATGGCGTGGAGTGCGATGCCGGTTTCGTGGTCGAGCACGTTGGCTGTGATGACGGGTTTCGTCAGGTCTATGTTGTCTTCCGTTACGAGCGTATGGCCGCTGTTGAGGTGGATTATCTTCCACATTTTTACGTTCCTTCTTTTTACTTCAGCTTGATTGTGTGAACGATTCCAGTATACCACATAAATAAGAGGATTAAGACAGCATGCCAAACAAGTCCCATCAATGATATATACTGGACACGTCCACAAATAAAAAACCAAAGCGCTGTTCGAAAAACGGAAACGACACGCCGGGGTTGCCAGAAGAACACTGTGTGTTATAGTGGGAACCACGGCATATAGTCTAAACAAGTCCGGTAACAGACCGGAATTGACCGTAGAGCGGCGATAGGACGCAAGTCCCAATCGCCGCTTTTTTCATGCAGTGCGGAAAGAGAACAACAGACCTTGACCGCAAAAACCAATATCCGCTACCGCGTGGGAGCCGACGTAGGACTCAACAGCCTAGGATTCTCCGCAATCCAACTCGATGCCAACGGCAACCCAATCACACTACTCAAAACCCTCAGCTACATTCACGACGGCGGAGTAGACCCAACCCAAAACAAGTCCGGCACCACCCGCAAAGCCATGGCCGGAATCGCCCGACGTACCCGCAACATGCGCAAACGCCGCCGCCACCGTCTCAACCAACTCGACCGTCAGCTCTACCAACTGGGTTATCCGGTAGACGACGTGCCGGAAAGCGAGCATGGACTCTACGAATACTGGAACGTCCGCTCCGCATTGGCAACCGCTTACGTCCCCGACAAGGACAAGCGTGACCGGATGATGGTCATGGCTATCCGACATATCGCACGCCATCGCGGTTGGCGCAACTCCTATAGTCGTGTCGAAACCCTGTTCGAGGATGTGGAGCCGTCCGACCAGTACAAGGATTTGAAACAGCGAGCGGAGACCCGTCTTGGAATGAAACTGGACGAGAATATGACCCCGGCGCAACTCGTCGCATTGACGCTTTCCGACCGTGATGAGAATTTCATGAGGGTTCGTACCAGCACAAAATACGGTGAGGGTGTTCTGCCAAGCCGTCTCATGCAGTCCGACAATGCGCGTGAACTCCGTCGTATCTTCACCGTCCAGCAGGTTCCCGAGGATGTTTGGAAGCCCATCCTGCGTACCGTGTTCCATTGCGCATCCCCCAAAGGTTCAGCCGAAAAACGTGTCGGAACTGACCCGCTCGACCAGACCCAGAAGAGAGCGTTGAAAGCCAGTATCGCCTTCCAGAAGTACCGTATCCTCAACGTCATCACCAACCTGCGTATCCGCCGTAAAGGCGAAGCATCCCGACCGTTGACCGTCAGTGAGAAACAGAACGTGTACGAACTGCTCACCACCGCCAAGGAAGACGTGGAATGGTTGGACGTGTGCGCCGTGCTCGACATCGAACGCAACGAACTCAAAGGCGTCGGCACCCTCACCCATGACGGGGAGGAACGCATCGGCAACAAGCCGCCGGTATTGGACACTGTAATCCGACTCCACGGCATCAAAAACACCAAACTCCGCAAGATGATGGACGCATGGTGGGATGCCGCCACCGAGGACGAACAGGCCGCGATGATTCGACTCCTGTCCAACACGGTTGACTTGGACAAGGTACGCGACCTCATCGAATACGCCTCCCCCATCGAATTCATCGACGGGTTGGACGAAGACCTGCTCACCCCATTGGACTCCATCAGCCTTCCCGTCGGACGTGCCGCCTACTCCGAAAAGACCCTCACACGACTGTCCAAACGCATGTTGGAAACGGAAGACGATTTGCATTATGCCATCCGCCACGAGTTCGACGTGCCAGCCGACTGGAAGCCTCCGGTTCCACCCGTTCAGGAGCCGACCGGCAATCCCGCCGTTGACCGAGTGTTGAAAGCGTTCAACCGTTTCCTCAGCCAATGCGAACAAGAGTACGGCATTCCGGAAAGCATCGCCATCGAAACCACGAAGGAATCGTTCTCTTCCGTCGCGTTCGGACGTACGCTCGACTATGAGCGCCGTCAACGTCGGGACAAGGACAATCAGATGCGTGCCGCAATCCGTGAGGATATGAGGAAGCAACTGTCGAACGGTGGAAGTTTCAAAGTCCACGACTACGATATTCGCCGTTGGGAAATCGTCCAATCGCAGAACAACACATGCCTGTACTGTGGTGCGACCAGCCCACGATTCAGTTTCGACAAGTCCGAACTCGACCATATCGTACCCCGTCGTGGCGTCGGCTCGGACAGCAAACGCACCAACATGGCTGCGGTCTGCCCCGAATGCAATGCCAGCAAGTCGAACATTCCGTTCACCGTTTGGGTACATTCCGACTATGCGAAAGCACATGGCATCACCATGAATGATGTCATCGCAAGAGTGAACCAGTTGATGTTCCCGCCGTCCATGAACCGCAAGCAGGTCGGTCAGGTGAAGAAAAGCATCATCAGCCGACTCAAGCAGACCGAACAGGACGAACCATTGGACAATCGTTCCATCGAATCCGTGGGTTGGATGGCCGACGAACTCCACCGCCGACTCGACGGACGATACTCCAACAAGACGGTGAAAGTGTTCACGTTCCCCGGCTCCATCACCTATGAGGCACGTCGCGCTTCCGGCATCGACGGGCAAATCCATTTCATCGGCGCACAGTGGAAGACCCGACTCGACCGCCGCCATCACGCGGTTGACGCTTCGGTCATCGCCATGATGAACCAGAGTGTCGCCCTCCGTCTTGCCGAACGCCACTACCTACGCGAATCGCAACGCCTGTGCGGAACCCCGTTCGGACAAGCGGACTGGAAACAGTATCCAAACAAGAACACCCCCGGCTACGTCCGGTACCAGCAATGGATTGAACAGATGAAAAGTCTGCTCAACCTGTTGAACAAGGGCTTGGACGAGGATACCATTCCGGTCGTTCGAAGCCGCCGACTCCGCTTGGGCAACAGCACCGCGCATGATGCGACGGTGAAACCGTTGCAATACGTGCGACTGGGAGACGCACTCTCCCCCACGCTCATCGACCATGCCATCACACCGCAGGTATGGAAGGCATTGACCCGACTGTCGGACTATGACCCTCAGACCGGTCTGCCAGCCAATCCGAACCGTGTCATCACAGCCTTGGGCGAAGTATGCCACGCGAAGGACGAAATCGGCTTCCTACCCGGCAACAACGCGCAACTGTACGTCAACGGTGGTGCCGCCGACATTGGCGGGACCATCCATCATGCCCGTATCTACCGTTGCGAGCAAGCGTTGAAGAGCGGCAAGAGGAAGACCTTCTATGGTATGGTGCGTGTGTTCCAATGCGATTTGATGAAACGCAAGAAGAATACCGACCTGTTCCGTACTCCGTTGCGTCCGGCTGACGTATCACTCCGTTATGCGGATGGCAAGGTCAGAGAGTCTATCTTGAGTGGAAATGCGACTTGCATCGCACAACTTACCGTTAACGATGAAATCAGGCTGACTCCGGAAGTCATGGAAGACACTTGCCCGGAATACTCGCGCATATTCCATACTGATTCGGGAGTGGAACGAAGGTTCACGGTCTTAGGTTTCCCCACCTCTTCTAAACTACGTCTGGTTCCTTCCGTTATTTCGGAAGAGGGGTTAGACAAGTTGAAGGAACAAGGAGTGGAAATACCGGTCAAGGTTGAAAAAATGTTCAAACTACACACTTATACTCCAGCAATCAGTAAAATCGGGTCGCTTTTGGAGTGCTGAACACACTGCTTTCAACCACCCCTCTAAATAGAAAGGGTCTACCGAAAACCATATAAGGTTATCGGTAGACCCTTTTTTAGGAGGTTTATTATGACAACAGGATGGAGGATAGTGGACTGCACCGCCATGACTGGGATACTCCGTTATAAGCGGGGACAGCTTGTCATCGAACACCACGATTTGGAAACACGTATTCCTTTAGCGGATACAGCCGTACTGCTTTTAGGTGTTCAAACGACCGTGTCCACGGCACTATTGCAACAGTTGGCGTTCTTCGATGTGGAAGTACGCATATGCCAATGGAACGAAATTCCAATAGCCGCGATGCAATCATGGGCTAAAACCAACACTCGTTCCGCCGCACGCCAAAACGCGCAACAGACAATGAGTCTACCATCTAGAAAATCCGCTTGGGGAAGAATCATACATGCGAAGATATTAGGCCAGTCTCATACGCTGGACATGCTTGGACTGGAAGGAGGGCAGTTTTTAAGAAGTCTAGCTTCGAAAGTTCGTTCCGGAGACCCAAACAATATCGAAGGACAGGCGGCACGTGAATATTGGCATCGCATGTTTCCCGATGAGAATTTCCGTCGTTTTCCCGGCTCCGGTGAAGGGAGAAATAGTCAATTAGACTACGCTTACACAATACTACGGGGTTTTCTTATCAAGTCGATTTGTTCAGCGGGACTCTCCCCAACAATTGGAATACACCATCATTCCGCTAATAATTATTTTTGTCTAGCCGACGATTTGGTAGAACCTTTCCGACCAGCCATAGACTATCAGATAAGTCAGCTGCCCAACGAGCCTTTAGACGCGGAATTGAAACAACAGATAGTTCTAGCAGTCAACAGTCAGTTCTCTCCAAAGGGATTAACTATTCCCTCACTGGTGGACGAGTTCTGCGGGCAATACGCGCAATACTGTGAAGGCTGGTTGGACAAACTACCCGTTCCAGTCTTCGGGAAAAGGAAACAAAAATGAAAAGAGACAAGGATAAAGGCATGTGGACGCTAGTCATGTATGACTTACCCATTAAAACCAAAGAGGATGCGGGAGCCGCTAACAGATTCAATCATCTTTTAGCAGACTTAGGTTTCTTCCGAGTGCAATACTCCGTATACGCAAGATACACTCCAACACAATCGGGAGGAAGGTCGGCACTAACCTATATAAAAGCTGGGCTACCTCCCCACGGAAGTGTGAGAGTGTTATGTGTGACGGACACTCAATGGGCGAATTCGTTGAGATTCATCGATAAAAAACAGCAAAATACACCGGAACAACCGGGTCTACTGACTCTTTTCGATGATGACGAATAGTCGGAAAACGTTGATATGAAGGCTCTTATTCGGGACTAGAGTTTGAATAAGAGTTAATACGGCATATATCCAAACCTTTTCTAAATGCTTTTTAAAAGAGAGAAGTTTGAATAAGAGTTAATACGGCATATATCCAAACAGACGGATTGGAGCGTACGCCGGATATGAGTTTGAATAAGAGTTAATACGGCATATATCCAAACAATAAAAAA